>Ga0209107_10000976_pt1 | contig 16193 bp, 25 predicted proteins | sample LakErihyJuly2011_2_FD_187460 | JGI IMG/M metagenome (GOLD analysis project Ga0209107, IMG submission 187460) | Freshwater microbial communities from dead zone in Lake Erie, Canada - CCB hypolimnion July 2011 (SPAdes) (version 2) | ecosystem: Environmental > Aquatic > Freshwater > Lentic >... | reverse complement strand
TGTTTAGAGAGTTTTACCGTCAACTCTATTTTTTACACCTTTCTGTTTCTAGGTAAGTGTGACCCACCGATTAAACTAATTCCATTAATTCAATCTCTTCAACCACCGCTGAGCGAGTGATAGAAGTTGGGATACTCATCATATCCTCTGTGTTGTATGCGTTTGCATTTATATTTTGATAGGTGTTTAAGGGTTTCCATCTAACCCTGCTTGCATCATTTCAAACTCAACCTTTGACTGTCAAATCCAAAACCATCCCCAGTTTTCAAAGAACTTTTCTTTATTTTATCTTTAGTGTATAATATTCTATCCATCCATTCTCTATCATCATAACGATCTTTTTCTCTATATTTTTCGTCTTCGTATATTTTTTTAGATGCTCCCATATTTAACACTTATTATATATATACAAATATATACACTATTTTCCAAAAAAACAAATATTTATAATAAAATGTCATTAAAATTTTTAAATATAATAAACGAAGAAAAAGAAAGTTGCAAATATCAGATTCGTGATATAGGTGGTGACGTATATTATAAAAAATGTAAAGGTAATTCTAAATGGATCTTTACTGATGAGGTGGAGTTCTTAAAGAACTCTAAAAAATCTAATATAGAAAAATGGGAGAAACCTAAAGAAAAAAAATCCAAAATTAGACAATTAGATGTCCCACAAAAAAAAGGGAATAAATTAGAAGATTTAAAAATCTATTATACTAATCTATCCCCAGATAATTATGAAATCAAAATAGAAGGTGGTAAAATTATAATTCTTCCATCTTAATTTCTAAATCTTTAAAAGAATCATAATCGAATAAATCACTTTTCAAAAGATCAAAAACATCTTTAATCATTTTACCTTGCGTTTTATGATCTAAACCCTCACAAGCAATTTTAGTAGTCATAACTAATCCACTAACCATAATAGATAATAACTCAAATCTATTTGGAAGATCATCTTCCTGAAACTTACGAAAATTCAAATAAAGTCTTCCGTCTTCTTTTACTTCTGACTCTATAATAATTCTTTTAATACCTTTCATCTTAAACAATTTCTTCGATTATACCAATTAATTCACTAACAACTAATAAAATTGTTGCAACAATTAAGTTATATGGTATAAAACAATACCCAACTATCCTAACACCAGATTTAATAAAAGATATTATCTGATGCCACTTTTGATTTGGCATCTTATCAATGTCTTTATCACTTTTATAATCTTCCACTTTTTGTATCATTTTATCTCTATAAGAATTTAATGGGTTCTTTTTACCCGTCAATTCCTCATAAAAAGGATTTAACTCACCAGTTTGTGGATCGTGTGTGGGAATCTCAAAATTAGTTTTCCAATTAGAAGATTCATTATCATTTAAATTGGATGCGATTTCAATATTACTTAAAACTACCCCAACATTTTCATAGTTAGGTACTGGTGTATTAAGTATCTCTTCTGATAAGACATCAGATAATCTTTTAACATCCTCACCAATAAATTCTAATCTTCTTTTATAATCATTTTCTCTATTCATAAGGTTCTTTCATTTGGATTTTAATCATCAAACTTGTTACTTCTTCAGGTGATAACCAACCCTCAACATCTATACTATTATCAGGAAGAGGAAATCCTACCTCAAATGTTTTAACACCGTCACCATATAAACCTTGACCACCACCAATTACAGAAGCATAGTGTCCATTGTCGAAATTTAATACCGACTGAACTGCACCTTCCATCCATTCATTTCCGTGTTTCCCAAATTTTAAATCGGAAAACGTTTTAAGATCGTTAGGATATAATTCTTTAATGAAATTAAAATCATAACCCATTTCATTATGTAAAATACTAAATTTTTCGTAGTTAGGTTTACCACTTAAATAATCTATTAATTTTTGTGTCAGTTTTTCCATAGTTTAAAATTATTGGTAAATATAATTAAAATAGTTTAATAAAAAAAATTTTATTGTAAATTATTAATCTTATCATAAATTTTATGGAGTGTATTATCTATCTGAGATTTAATCTGATTTTCATACATTATCCTTTCCTCATCCACTTTTTTATCAAAATGGTTAACTAATTTAACTATATCTTTTTTGGGTAATGTAATTACATAATGATATACATGATTAGTTATCTCAACCTTACTATCTTCCATTATCACAAAAATATCAATAGTTTTATTCACTAGATATCTCTTATTAGATAATGGGGCAATAGTATATTTAGTATCTTTGTGATTTATAGTCTTTCTAACTATTGCAGTACATATAGTTTCATAACCTGTATATTCAAACTTATCTTTAAAAATCGATGATTCATATAATTTATACTTAACAACTATTTTTTTAAGTTTTTTTCTTAAATAATTTTTAAACCAATTCATATTATTTATTTTCTTTATAAAGTTTCAATAGTCTTTCTTTAGCGTAATCACAATAATCCTCAACTAAATCAATTCCTATATACTGTCTTCCCATTTTAGATGACGCATACGGTGTAGTTCCTGTACCTGAAAAATTATCTAAAACAATATCATTCGGTTTAGAATATAAGTCAATAAAATAATTTGCGAACTCTGTTGAGAAAGTTGCTTCATGTCCTTCTACTTTACCATCATTATTTTTAGCCTCAATAAAATTATAATAGGTATTAAAATATTTTTGTCCTGTCTTAGAAAGTGACGATACTATTTTATTAGTGGTAAAATTAGGTGTTTTCGCAAATATATAAACCATCTCAACAATTCTAGTTAACCTATTTGGTTGACCACTTAATGGTACACAAGATTTCTTTTTCCAAGCTGCGGTATCATATATCTCTAATGAAGTGTTTTCAAATACTTCGTTAATTAATAGATAGGGTAACGATGGATTAAATGTAGTGTAACTATAATTAAATACGATTACACCATCATCAGTCAATATCCTCTCATATTCTTTAAAAACATCTATCAACCAACTAATATATTCTTTAACAGGTTGGTTATCCTTTATAAGGTCTTTCGCACCTGGATATTTATGATTATCTTTTCTTATAGATGCTAAATAGGGTGGAGATGTTAAAATTAAATTAATACTCTTATCTTTAATTTTTTTCATTGTCTCAACAGTATCTCCACAGTATATCTGATTGGTTATTAATCCAACATCTACAGAATTAACAACATTAGTTACTTCTTCAGTAGTATCAACAATAACGTCATTTTGGTTATTGATAATAATTTTCTCCATAATTAGTTCATCGAACAAACTTAATTGTTCATTTTTTCTTTTTTTAGGTATTCTTCCCATAATAATTATAATATATGTTTAAATAAATCTAACTGAGTCCCATATGGTGGTAATATATATTTGTTTTCACCATAATTCATAATGAGGATTTCTTGACCCATATTTTGTTTAACCCCACTTTTAGCGGCTGCCGCCTTTGCAAACTCTTTTGTTTCCCAAACATAATCTTTTTTAGGAAACCATTCCCTAAGTAATGGAAAATCATAATAACTTAAAGAGAATTTACCCTTTATAGATTTTAATGAAATTGCCAGTCTTTCGTGATCACTCCTATCAAAGTCATGATTAGAATAATAATTTTCTGTTTTCCAATAAGGTGGATCTACATAAAAATAAGTTGTTTCTGAATCATACTTCTGTATTACATCATTAAAATCTAAATTTTCGACAAATGTAATCCTATCAAAGTGTTCTCTATATTTTGAATCTTTTAATTTGTCCATAAATATTAAAATCTTACATCTATATTTACCTTTATAATCCATATAATTAGATGTTTCAGGTTTCGATCCAGAAAATATTTGTGTTAACACATAGACATATTTTGCAGCAATTTCATATTTGTTTTCTTCTGTTATTGGGATACCAGAGGAACCGAATAATTCCTTCTGGTATTCCGCAAACATTTCTGAATAGACTTGAGGTGTTTCTGATACACCTAATTGTTGACAAGGGTAATGTGAAAGTTCATCCCATAACCTATCATAGTTTTTACAACAATTTAATAGATTCGCATTTAATCCATTAAAATCATTATAGACAACTGTTTTAAGATTCGGATACTTCTTCAAATCCATCTTAAAGAATACCCAAAACATACCACTAAATGGTTCAACATATGTTTCTATGTCTTCTGAAATAAATGGAACGATCCATTTAGATATTCTCGCCTTACCTCCAATATAACTTATCATTAGTCTCTTCTACTTTTTTCGATATGCATTTTTATTCTCTCAACTTTTTGAAGTAGGAATTCTCTATCTTCACTACTGAGTTCAATAGTTTCTGACCATTTCATTCCTAACACACTCATCAACTCCCAATTCTTTTCTTGTATCGATAAAGTGGGATCTGTAGCGAGTTTATTTATCGTATTTTCATTATTTGACTGCATCTTCTTCAATTTGTTTTTGTTCTAAAAGTACTGAGATACTTTCTTTTATTGACTGGTACGTATCTATACCGTATTTTCTTAATACCCCACTAAATGTACTTACATCAGGATTGATAATTGTAATTTTATCTTTATCCATATCATATACAATCTTAGCTAAAAGATCATTTACAACATATTCTTTTTGGGTATCCTCCAACTGATCGAATATTGGTTCGTTAACTTGAATTATGATATCATAATCAGTCATATATTTTACAATATCTTGTGATTTATTTACCAAACCAAAATCTTTCTTTATTTTGTTATTAGATAAGATTTTAATTTTAATAAATTTAGGAATGGAACTTTCATTAATGTGTTTTTGAAACAATTCCAAAGTGTCTTCAAAAACTTCTTCAAATTTTGACATATTTTTTTATTTTTTAATTATTAATGGACAATATTAATCATTTATTTTCATAATATCAAATTTTTAATGATTTTATTTTTTCTTTTTCTTCTTCATCTATATTTGAAGGTATGTCAACCCATATTTCTAATAACATATCCCCTGTCATATTATCTCTTACAAACCCTTTATTAGGAACTCTTAACATTGTACCCACTTTAGTACCTGAAGTTATTTTAAATCTTATTTTTTTATCCATAGTATCAACCTCAATCGAATCGTTACCTAACACTAAATCCTTATAGGAAAGATTTACTTTCTGATGTATGTCTAATCCCACTCTTTTAAATTTTTCATGAAGAATTTCTACCACATTAATTAATAAGTCACCTTCTAAACCATTCCTAATTGCGTTACCCATATTAAACACTCTTAATGTTTCACCGTCCATAATGCCTTTAGGTGTATCAAATTCAAATGACATATCTTCTTTATTTACACCATTACCTACACAGGTACCACATTTTTTTATAATTAGTTTTCCTTCACCATTACACTTAGGACAGTGAACAGTACTCTGCATTTTACCAAATGGGGTATTCTGAACTTGATTAACCATACCAATCCCATTACAAGTAACGCAACTAATGATATCACCACCAGTTCCACCACAAGGTGTACATTTTACAAATTTTTTATATATAATTTTTTTATTCGACCCATTATATATTTCTTCTAAAGTGAGTTTAAGATTTATCCTTATGTCTCCACCTTTGGATTTCCTATTCCTAATACTACCGTAAAAAGAGGATAATATGTCTTCCATATTATCACCAGCAAATGGATTAGTCCTACCATCTGCAGTACCAAACCTATCATAATTTAATTTTTTTTCTTTATCGGACAATACCGAATACGCTTCCGCAATAGATTTAAATTTCTCTTCTGACTCTTTATTATCTGGATTTAGATCTGGATGATGTTCTTTAGATAGTTTCCTATACGCCTTTTTTATTTCAGTTTCATCGGCATTTTTACCCACACCTAAAATATTATAATAATCTTTACTCATTCTTTATATTTATTTTTTATAAATTATAAGTATTTTTAATTAAAAAATAAAGGTATGGTGTATAGAATTATTATTACCCAGAATGGTAAGAAGAGAAAAATACTTTATGAGGGGAGAAATGAGAATACTGCGAAAGAAAAATACTTTTCCGCAAAAGATGAAAATATAGTTTTATTACCTAAAAAAAACAATACTTATAAGAAAATTAAACCAGTGAGTTTTGAAATTCTTTTATTGAAAGAAAAGGAATGGAATGATGTGGATTACTTTGATAGGGATGACTTAGGTAGAACTATACCTGTAACATTAAATAGTGATAAATGGAACTTAATACATAAATCAGAATATTTTTATGAAGAGAAATTTAGTGTGTTTGGTTATAAAGAAAGGATGGACACTAAAAAAATATTAAAACTTTTTTTACTTAATAGAACTAAAGAAGATAAAATTAAACAAGTTAATTACATTAACAATAAATTATTAATATATCAGAATTATGATTTTGATATAATCATCTGTAAGAATTCTTATGATACTAAAAGACTATACAATGTCCTTATTGAATTTTGTGAAACGAATAATGTGAATAACATTTTATTTACGGGATCAGTAAATAAAAAAAATAGGACTAAAACTTATAAAAGAATTGTAGAAAAAACTGGGTGGACAATTAATAAAACTTATAGATCATCCACCCGTCCTTAATTATTCTACACCCACTTGAAATTTATTCGATATATCCTCAATTAAATCATTAAGTCTATCAAACTCACTCTCATCTTTAATGTGGACAGGGTTAATACACTTAATTTCTTCCTTATCATCGGTAGGTAAAAAGAATAGTCTAACTTCATCCCCTTTATTTTCCAAATAAGTTCTCACACTCTCACCATAAGTTTCTATCATCTCCCTATTGGCAAATAAATCTCTCTGTAAGTAAAAAACTAAAATTAAAGGTGTGTAACTACTATTTTGTGTTTTAAATTTCTCTAACGTAACGTATTCGATATCCTTAGTCGATACATCATATGTTTCACTTAACATATTTTCTTTTTGAGTTCTATCTTCTTCACCAACCGCATCTTTACATTCGATAGGATTTCCGTTATCATCATTTACATAAATTAAATAATGTCTAATCCCTTTTTCTAATCTGTTATTTTTAGTAACAATTTTCATAAATTATATTTTGTCAATTTTATTATTTTAAATAATTTTAATAAAAATATTTTAAACTGTAAATGTTATAAAATAAAAAAGGGAAAGTATTTCTACTCTCCCTTTTAAATTTTGGTGTCGGAATGGTGATCCTTCTTTTATTTTCGGTGGTAGAGTACCCGCCCTAAGTATTTTAATCCGTTCTAGTTCGGAGGTCTTATTATTTAGTTGAGACAAAATCAACTACTATTTTTACTTGTAGTAAACAAGAGGTATGTTTTACGACCTAAAGTGTAGGGGTTTCCTACGTTTAAACTCTCCTATGGTCGCCACTTTATACTTTTTCGAGTAAAGTGGTAAAACTCTGATCTATCTGCTTTTTTTTAGTTTGTGTTTGCAGAAACCATTCGTTTGTCGGACTTAAAGGGAATTCGTATATTCCCAATCCATTACACCTAATAACATTGCGGTATCGGAATTGTCTGACACTTTACATAACTCTGAGTGGTCCCCCGCTTTCACGGTTTACACCCTTATGGTTATGTGGGTTATCAAAGCCCCTCTTTCTTAGCTGAATTGTAGTTTTTTAATTTTGCTGCAATTATTCCTTAGCTACCACAAATATTTTCAAAGAACTTATTATACAGTTATTACACTATATCTTTTATCATTAACAGTATCCATCATTATGGATTCTGGTGTCATATTTTTACCCCCTAATAGAGACTTAAGTATTGATGGACTAAATCCCGAAACTAATGCAGTTCCGTTTTTATCAAACTCAACTGGAAAGTTACCACCACTAGAATTTAAATTCCAATATACTACATTAGGCATTTTATATCCTGCCTCTTTATACATTTCCTCAATCATCGATTGTGCACCCAAACTATCTCTTCTAGTTGCCTGATTGAATTGCATATCAGATAAAATTAATATCTTAGTCGGCATAAATTCCTCACTAATATTATTGTTTTTTGCCTGAGTTAGAATTAAGTTAAATACTTTTTCTAAATTAGTACTCATACCCCAATCTGAACTTATTAATTGTGATAGTCTTTGTTCTAGACTACCTTTTAAGTACTGTAATTCAGGACTTTCGGAAAATGTTATAAATGCATCTTTGAAGTTACCTTCACTTCTTTCAGAAATATACATACCTAATGATACTGCAATATCCATACAAGTTAGGTTTGGGTTACCTCCCGCTGGGGATTCCATAGATCCTGAAACGTCAACAACTGGTAAAATTCTTTCTTCAGATCCCTCCATCCAATTAGGTAGTGACTCCCACTGTTTACTATTTACTACTTCATCACCACCCATCTTCATAGATTTTATAATGTCGTATGGGTAAACCGCACCTGCATTAACTTTTGCAGTTCCTTCGATTAGAGAATTTTTATATTCCTCATACCTTTCAATATCATTTCTTTTAAATGATTTTTGGTATCTTGACGATGCCAATGAAGGGATTTTAGAATAGTCGATTGATTCCCAATCTTTTGAGCACATCTTAGTTTCTACAACATTAGTTAAATCAACTAACATTTTTCTATATTGTTTAGGAGTAGTTTTAAATAATCTTCTAAGTTTATTTGCCACTTCACCTTTTCTAGGCATCCATTTTGCACAAAGTCCATCACCGTTAGTTAATGCGGTTTTGATAATTTCAAACATTTCATCCTCTAATTCGGTACCCATAAGGACTAATATGTCATCCCATCTACCAAACTCTGAAATAAAATTTATATTTTTTCTAAGTGTTAATGGTGAGTTGATAGATAGATACTCAATAACGTCTCTAAATACTTTTCTTTCACCCGCACCACTTCTAATATCTCTAACCCAAAAAAGTATTTTTGTTGCCACTAAAGGATTTTCTAAAAAGGCTTGATTAAAAAGTTTATTAACCAATTCTTTAGATTTTCCTCTCATCGATCCAATAGCGAAAAATAAATCCACACACTTATTAAGTGTCGTAGGATTAGTAACCATACCATTAGCGGTTAATGTTACATTTTGTTCTTCCGTATTAGTTAACTGAGTGTCCATAATCTTTTTTTATCGTTTGTGAATGTAAATATATATACTATTTTTTAAAAAGTCAAATATTTTTTTAAAAAAATTTAAATTTTTTAATTGTCGAACCAAAAAACTATTCTAATGTCCTTAGAATCACCTAATTCCAAAAGAGTGTCTACAACTGTCCTAAAAAAATAAGTTCCTAATCCTATCTGATCTAATTCATTATCTGTCATTTTATAGTAATGACTATCTATTATTTCATCCAAATATAAGTAATTATGAGAATGTCCATCCATATCCCATTGATCACTTAAGTTACAAATTTCTTCAGATACATCATCAGGTAAACCTCTATCCATATCAGCTATCAAATCCATAGAACTATCTCTAACACCTGCTAACGCACCAAACAAACTATAATTTCTACCATTATACGGTTGATCGGTTCTGGGATCAGATAATTTACCGTATACATGTATTTCTTTTGAGTCATCAGAAAATAAATCCACTAAAAATTTATTAAAAACAAATTCTTCTATTTTATTAGAAGGTTGACCACCTTTAAAATATTTTTTTATCATACGATTAGATTCTTCCTTAGTCAAACCTAAATTATGTTCCATATACTCTTCAGCTTTCTCTAAACTGTAGTCATAGAAAAATTCATTACCGACCTTTTCCCATTTATTAGTTTTAGTATTTCTTTTTTCTGCAAACATATGTACATCACAACCCATAATATTTTTTTTTACAAATATAATAAAAATTTTATTATAAACAAATTTATTTATATAATTCTTTCAGATAATCCATATTCTTTTTAAGAACATTTTTACCCATAAATTTTTCAGTAAACTTTTCGTGTCTATTATATAACATAATACCGTTATAATCTGGAGATTCACCTGAAAATATATCTATATACCTATATTTAGGATTCGATGTACTTTGTTTAGCGACATACGCTCTTCTTTTAACTTGAACTAAATAAATTTCACCTTCTTTTTCCATAATAAGATCGATACCGTATATCATATCAATAAAATTACCATTACAACCTTCATAGAGTAAAACATACCCATCTTCTTGTAAAAGTTCTTTAGTTAAGTTCTCCACATAATCACCTATCTTAGTATTATTTTTAGTGTTGTATGTGAAATCTTCATATTCATCTAAAGTAAAATATTTTTCCAATAATTTAGTTAAGGTTTTACCTTTTATAGTTAATAAGAAATTTTTGATTTCAGTACTATTCATTTTAGATAATTTTTCTATTTGACCACCCTTAATGAATAATGTAGTTAAAAGTTCTGCTAAATCACTATAATTTGTATTTAATTTATTAACATAACTCCAATCACCATTTTGATCTTTAACTAAACAACAATTATTTAATTTCTGTGTGTAATATGTTCCATCAGATTTTTTTATGATATCTCCAATTATACCAGTCCTATGTAAATATTCTAATGGTTTCTGGTACATACCATTTAAATTTTCACATTCGAATGCATCTCTCAAAACTGTATAGATATTATCTTTCATATCTAGTCCATCCTTATCACATACCCAACTACTCAGTTTTTTTATATTGTCACAAACTAATTTTTCATTACCATAAAATCTTTCACAACAATAGTATTCTATCATTCTATTTTCAATGATAATATCAGCTTCCTTACGTTCCTTGTCCTCAAATTCAACACTTGGGTGACTCAATCCATTATCAAATGTTTCTTTATCATCATTTAAAAGGTAATCCATAAAATCTTTGTGGGTACTATTTTCTTCCATATTATATTTTTTATACGTATAAGGATATGGAATTTTTATGTAATTGTCAAATTACTTAATTTCGAAAACAAATGTGATTCCTGCTATATTAATTTCTATCACATTATTGTGGATGAAGTTGGTGAGATTATTATTTGTATTATAAAATAATTCCTCATCTAACTTTTTATGTATTTCCGCATCTAACTTGTATTGGATTGTTAGTCCTTCCGTTGGAATTGACTCATTTTCCACACATTCATTTGCTATTTGTAAAACTTTGTCTAAATTCATATTAAAATATTTTCAAAAACTTTTCCCAAGTTCGTTTCAAAAACGACTTTTTTATTTTTTTTACTTTACCACCATTAACTTTAATGTGGTTACCTAATCCATTTTTTATTTCTTTGATAAAGTTTTCTTTTTTGAGTTCTGTCTTTAAGTTGTCCAACCTAATGTCAGATTCCACCTTTTTTAATTCGTTCATATTTAATAATAGTTAAAATATTCTAACAAGTGAAGAAAATAAGGTAGGAAATAATGGTTTTGGTAAATCATTTATATCAAACCAACCCCAATCTTGATTTTCTTCGTTTAAATCACAATCATATTCTTGATCACAAAACCCAATAAAAAAATGATAAGGGTACCCCATTTCCCATTGAGTTTCGAATAATATATATTTAATATTATCAGATTTTATATTAGTCTCTTCGTATAACTCTCTTTTAACCCCATCTAATTCTGTTTCACCATTTTCTATTTTACCACCAAATAAACTCCAAGTATTAGGAAAACTTCCTTTTTTTCTTCTTTGTCCTAATAAAAATCTATTTGTTGTGGTACATATTAATAAAACTCCACCATATATTTTTCTTTTCATTATAAACTTTCTTGCCAATAATAATAATTATCCATTGCGGTTGCAGACCTTACTTTACCGTACCCATAAACTTCATTATAAGGTGATCCACCACCACACCTATTTTTCAAATTTTTAGGTCTAGTAACTCTTTCCTCAAAATGTAAATGAGGTCCAGTAGAATGTCCAGTATTTCCCATCAACCCTATTGGATCACCTACTTTTATTTCTTGACCATCTCTAACATATATCTTATCTAAATGACCATATGCGGAAAAAATACCTCCACCATGATCTATAGATACGAAATTACCATAACTACCACAAACAGACGCGTAATCTACAGTACCTGGTTTATTACAAACAATAACATTTTTTTTATGTCCGTAAGGTCCAACAACATCATAACCGTGATGTGGTTTACCCCACCTATTTGCAGTTGGTAATGATGTCTTCTTACCTGATGAGGCACTTGCAACTTTTTTACCTAATGCGGGTTTTGATGGTGTTTTTTTATCAGGTTCAATTTTTTTATCAGGTTCAGCTTTCTTACTAGATCCACTTTTTATTTCTCCCGTTTCCATATCAATGAATGAACTTAATTTTTCACCATAAGGTAATCCAACATGTACGTGATGATATGAACCACTATCCCATCTAGATATTTCTGCAATCGGTGTTCCTAAATCAACTTTTTGACCTTCAGATACTTTTAAATTCTGCAAATGTGTATAAAATATATCAGGATACCCATTTTCACCTGTAACAGTTACTTGTCCACCATAAACTTTACCGTCATGATCGTTTTGGTTTCCACCTATTTTTTTAACAGTACCCTTTGTTATCGAATAAACAACGCTTCCAGGTTTTTCAGGTATATCCGTAGCGTTATCTGATTGCCAATTACCTAATTTTCTACTACCATGATTTGCAGGACCATTTTTATCAATTTTTACACTTTTACCTACAATATATTTGCCACTTCCAACAAATTCGTCATCTTCTGTTTGTGTGTCATAACCTGGTTTACCCTCTCTAACCCATTCCTTACCTTTATGTTTAAACGCAATTTCAACATAATCGTTTAATGATCCTGTTTTATCTAAACCTGTATTTTTATCACAATCAGATAACATTCTATTAACATAATTTAATCTATAACTATCCTGATTAACCCAATTTCTAAATGCGTTACCATCTGCAGTACTTTTTATGTGTTGATTATACAATTTTCGTTCATCCACAGTTAATGTACAATTATCATCTTCTATTGAACCCCCTCCATATTTTTCAATATGTTTAGGGTTAAGTGTACCATTATATTTAAGGATTTCTATTACCAGACCACCCGTACCCCAAGTTTTTAATTCACCCACTTCAGAAGCAATTGACATTGCAGTTATATCATTATTTTTTAATTTTGATACCACATTTTTATATCTCCCATTAGTCAAAGTTTTAACAGTAGCGTTTAATCCTGAATTATATGTCTTATAATTTCTTACACCTGGACTAGATCCTGAAGGACATGTTCTACAACCTGTAGGTGTATAACCAACACCATTTTTTAAACAATTATAATAACAACCTTCATTTGCCTCATCTCCATATGTAGTCGCAAATGGATTATACGTTGATTCTGATGCTTCTCCAGTTCTCCAAGCAAAGAAGAACATCATTTTTTCACATGTGACTTTTGTTCCGATAGATTTTAAGATATCTTGATAAAATTTAATATCCATAGATGGTGGTAAAATAACTTTTCGTCTATTACCTTTACTATTTTTACCAAAATTACACGCCTCTAATGTTTTAAATACTTCTTCTTCTGAATCATCTATTACTGCCACATCACTGTTATCCTCAACTTCTGCTACGTCACTATTTTCATTATCTACTACTGCAATATCACCACTAACATAATCACTGTCAATACCACTATCAAAACCAAAAACATTAGATAATACTTTATCTCTAGGGTTAATATCATAATCTACATAATGATCTATTATTTTTTCTATTTGTTCTCTTTCCTCAGATGAATATTTAGTGGAATCTAAATAAACTACACCATGCTCAATTTTATCAACATAAACATCTTTTGTAATTTTATTCATTGCAAAATAACCTGTTAAATGAGTTAGAGTATCTGAAATATCGTGACTTACATCTTTTTTATCTTCAATGTTATTATATATAACAAATTGTTCATTTAATAACTTGACTAATTTATTATATTGACTTTCTGTGACTAAAATTCTTTTCATATTACTGTTATTAATCTCAATAATTTTCTTTTAAATGATTCACCTAAAATATTAAATTTTCTTTGTAAATCAATTAAGAATCTATCGATTGCTTTTATTTTTGGTAATTTACCTTCTTTATAATAGAAACACATTATTATTTTGTAAAGTTCACTTTTTCTATCATCTGTGAGATTAGTTATCTCTTTTAAATATTCATCTGATTTAAAATTTATCATAGTTTCTGAAAATGTATACATTGGTAATCCCTTTAAGATATCAACAAAATCATCGTAGTCTTTAGGATCCGCTTTTGATATCATACTTCCAGCTTGTTGTGTAAACGCATTTATTTCAAATGATTGTGAAATATATAACATATATGCGATTCTATCAACTGCGTCCCCATTAATATCTCCATTTTTGTAGACTTCTTCACACCCTTTAATTTCTTTTGGTGTTTCTAAATTCCTATTTACCCATTCATAAACATGCATAAATTCATGTGATAAAAAAGATGAAAAATAATAATGTAACGTACCATAATCAATCTCATCTCTATTTTTAGGTAATTTCATTATAACGTCAAATTCAACATCTAAAATATTATACGTATCATCATCATTTTCTATTATTTGGGTATAGAAAGGATTATACCCCATACTAACATCTGCAAAATCGTCATCTATATCATCAATAATCACAGTCATTATTATACTATCAATTGGTACATCTTCATAAAAATCTTTCCCCTTAAGTTTTAATGATAATTTTTTTAATGTGTAGACATCCTCTTCCACATCTTGTTTCATAATAGTGGGTAGTAATTCGTCAGTTACATAATCCGCCCAATTTTCAACAGTTTTAGAATAACCTCTAGTTTCTTTGAGTATTTTTTTATATTGACTTCTATTTACAATTACCTTCATATTTAGTATACTTTATAAATAAATATCAATTTTTTTAATAAAAAAGTAAGCATTATGGAATTATTATTATTAATTTTAGTTAGTTACGGGATTTCTAACATCATTGTATACGGTACAATATTCGAAAGTTTAAGAGAGACTGCCGAAGTATATAGCCCTAGTTTTTTTGGTAAACTCTTAGGTTGTATGATGTGTACCCCTTGGTGGGTTGGATTTTTCTTATCTTTAGGTTCACAATTAAGTGGATTCACCCAATTTTCACCGTTCTACCATTATGGTTTAGAATTTGCACCTGTATCGATTTTCTTAGATGCCTGTTTAATATCAGGAACTTCTTGGTTAATCCATACTATTCAGGAAAAATTAGAGGTATAAAAAAAGAGGGTTTTAAACCCTCTTTTTTTTATTCTTCAATTAAGACATTTTCTTTTGTAGGTGGTAGCTCAACACCATTATGTATTTTTGGTGTATTACTAATATCTTTTAATGTCGGTTCATCAACTGTTTCCATAACAAACCTTAGTTTTTCTAATTCGTGTAACGATTTTTCACTAAATAAAAATTTAAGTTCTTCTATCTTAGCCTTTAGTAATGTCAATTTATTTTCTTTTTCAATATTGAAATCTATTACAAATTGTACATGTTCTATAACTCTATCAATAGTCCCACTATTTTCTTGTGAGAAAACCATAAAATAATTTTTATTATTGTTACTTGGTTTATAAGAAACAGTATCGGACTCAAACATATCCCAACCATCTAATAAAACGACATCTACAACAGGTAGATCTTTTACAAATCTAATACCTGTCACATAAGGTCTCATCTCATTTAATTTTTCGTGAAACATTTATAAGTTTATTAATACTGTTATTATTGTCGTAATAAAATAAGAAATAGATATACCTAAAACTAAAAGGGCTAACTTTTCCATTATAAACCTTTCTTCGGTTCTTACATTACGCATCAAAAAGAATGTATTTCTTACTATATTTAATGTAGATAGTACGAATAAAAATAAATATATGTTATTAAGTATATCCATATCTAATTAATCGTTAGCTTCAGTTTTTTTACTGGATACATCAACTCTGATGTCTTGACAAAGATTTTTAATGTCTTGACAAGTTTTTCTTACTCTAGTTCCTGCCGCCTTATTTTTTTTGTCATAAAATTTAGTTACGTCCTCATTAAGTTCAGAAACTAATTTAGTTAATTGTTCATACAATTCCATTTTAATTTATTTTAAACATTGTTATTATTTTCAGTTTTATCCTCCAAATTAGCCAAAGTACCTAAATAATCACTTAACATCTGTATTT
>Ga0209107_10000975_pt1 | contig 16198 bp, 14 predicted proteins | sample LakErihyJuly2011_2_FD_187460 | JGI IMG/M metagenome (GOLD analysis project Ga0209107, IMG submission 187460) | Freshwater microbial communities from dead zone in Lake Erie, Canada - CCB hypolimnion July 2011 (SPAdes) (version 2) | ecosystem: Environmental > Aquatic > Freshwater > Lentic >... | reverse complement strand
GTTTCTGCATCTATCGTCCAATTCAATCCATAGCTATAACTACTTGTAGTGGCCATTTTTTTCCCGCTCGGAAAAATTGTATTTGGATTTAATCCAATAAAAAATGCGGGTTGGTGCATCTCTCTGAGGCTACTCCTTTTAATAGGGAAGGTTTCCGCGTCATCTCGAGCAGGCCAGGCATCCTCATGTAATGCAACATATTTACTAAACATATCAATGGAAGTAATCATACCGCCCATCGCACCATAAATACCATTTTTTAATGGTTGTTCAATTCGCCATTGATCATTGATATAACGATAACCATTCGCAAATAAATTCTTAGGAACATCTGTGTATTCAAAACTTGTCCCCTGCATTGATAAAGGCGCTAAAATATTTTTAGCAATATAAGTGTCATAAGTCAACCCAGATACTTTATGAATAATATAACCTAGCATCGCAAATCCCAGATTACTATACTCATATTCCAAGCCTGCAGTATTCGATAAAGACAATTGATTTTTGATTAATGCAACTAAATCTTCTTCTGTATCCGCCAGTTGTCGATCCCCCCAAGGATTATCTTCAGGAAAACCTGCGCTATGCGTCATCAAGTGTCGAATAGTCATCAATGGTGCATCTTTAGTAAGTCCTTGTCCTTTTAATGCGGGTATATATTTTTCAACTGCATCGTCTAATTGCAGTTTTCCTTCATCTCTTAGTTTTAAAATGGCTAAAGCGGTAAAACTTTTTGACATAGAAGCAATTCGGAACATGGAATTAGAAGAAGCTGGAATTTTTTCTTCCAAATTAGCATAGCCCCCATTTCCTTTATATACCAGTTGCCCATCTACCACAATGCCAAAGGCATAACCAGGAAAATGATGCTGAAGTGCGTAATCTTTATATAATTGTTCTATTAAAGGAAATGTTTTTGCAATACGTTCATTTCGAGTAGCATCTTGGTATAATGATTTTACGTCCAACTTAGCTAATTGCGCATTCAAAATAAAGCCATTGACTATTAAAATAAGCGTCAGGAAAGAACGAAAGTGATATTTCATAAAAAACAATTTCTCTAATTTAAAACATATTTCCTTAGCGCATTACCTTTTATAAAAAAACAGGGCTGCAAGTAGGTAGATTAGTACTTATTTATTAATTTCCTAACACAAATTTATACTATGCGTAAACACATTTTACTTATTATCCTATTCCTACCCTTTTTGGCCATGAGTCAGCAAAAGGCAAATTATTTTTTAGCCGCCCGGTTCGCCCCTAAAAAATTAGACAAAATGATTTTTTCTATGTCTATTGATCCGCATTGGCTAAAACTATCCAATAAATTTTGGTACACGTATGAAACGAGTGAAGGCAAGCAATGGAATATAGTGGACCCTGTGAAGGGAGAAAAAAGAGCAATGTTTAATAGAGACAAAATTGCTGCCGAACTTACTAAAATTATCAAGGATCCATTTGATGGACAGCATTTACCTATTGATTCTTTAAAATTCATCAAGGATGAAAATTGGATTCAGTTTGAGGTAAAAAGTACGATCGAAATAAATAAAGATGCCGTAGTAAAGAAAGATGCGAAACCGGAAAAAATTAAAAAAACATTTTATTTTGAATACAACCTTTTAACAGAACAGCTTAATGAATTGGTTGGATTTAAAAAACCTAAACGCAAGCCAAGCTGGGCGAACATTTCACCCGATGAAAAAATAGTGGTATTTGGCAGAAATTATAATTTGTTTTATATGGACAAAGAAAATTTCAACAAAGCTATTTTAAATGACGAGGACAGTACAATTGTTGAACATGCTATTACTAAAGATGGCATTCAAAATTATAGCTGGCATAGCGAAAGCGCTTATGGTGGCGGCGGAGAAACCAATGTCGATATAGAAAAAAATAAAAATAAAAGAAAACCGGTGTATGGTTTATGGAGTGAAAATAGCAAACATCTCGCAATCACTAAAGTGGATAATCGCAAAGTAAAAGATTTATGGGTACTCAATAGTATTGCTGAACCAAGACCTACATTAGAAACTTACAAGTATTGGATGCCGGGTGAAAAAGAAGCACCGATGGATCATTTGATGATTGTTGATATGGCCGCTTTTAGCTACAAGGAAATTGATATATCCTTATTTAAGGATCAAGATGTTGCGGTTTGGAATAAAACAGCCAATGTGAATGCAAGAGACGATGAACACAGACCAAACATTTGGTTAGGCACCAATGATCAGCTTTATTTAGCGCGCACCAGTCGTGATTTGAAAAAAATTGATCAATGTGTAGTTGATATAAACACGGGTGTCGTAAAAACATTAATTGAAGAAAGTTTAAATACTTATGTTGAAATTAAAAAACCAGGATTGGTTAAGAATGGCGAAGAAATAATTGAATGGAGCGAACGTGATGGCTGGGCGCACTTGTATTTACACGACAAAGAGGGAAAAGTAAAAAATCAAATCACCCAAGGTCCTTGGCATATTGAAGATGTGGTATCCATTGATGAAGATAAAAGAGTGGTCTACTTTTCGGCAAACGGCCGTGAAAATATCAACGGCAACACTAAGGAAGATCCTTACTATTTACATTTATACAAAGTCAACTTTGATGGCACAGGTTTACAATTATTGAACTCTGGGAATTTTGACAATAACTTTAGTATGAACGACAAGAAAAATTATTTCGTTAATAATTCTTCTCGTGTTAATTCAACACCGGTATCCGTATTATATTCGGCAGAGGGGAAAAAATTGATGGATTTAGAAACTGCTGATTTAACTTCTTTATTTGCAGCAGGGTATAAATTTCCAGAAACATTTAAAGTAAAAGCGGACGATGGCATTACTGACATTTTTGGTGTCATGTATAAACCTTATGATTTTGATAGTACTAAAAAGTATCCCATTATTGAATATGTGTATCCTGGACCTCAAACTGAATCAGTTAATAAAAGTTTTAGTAAGGGAATGGATCGTATTGATCGTTTGGCGCAATTGGGATTTGTAGTGGTTACCATTGGAAACAGAGGCGGACATCCTGCACGCAGTAAGTGGTATCACAACTATGGCTATGGCAATTTAAGAGATTACGGATTGGCGGATAAAAAAGCAGCTGTTGAACAATTAGCTGACCGATTTACGTTTATTGATCGTGATAAAGTGGGTATTCACGGCCATAGTGGTGGCGGTTTTATGAGTACCGCAGCTATGTTTGCTTATCCTGATATTTTTAAAGTAGCAGTAAGTAATGCAGGTAATCATGACAATAGTGTTTACAATAGATGGTGGAGCGAAAAACACAATGGAGTGAAAGAAAATATTTCTGATAAAGGAGATACTACTTTTTCTTATATGATTGATAAAAATCCAGACATCGCAAAAAATTTAAAAGGAAAACTATTATTGATTCACGGAGAAATTGATAATAACGTTCATCCTGCAAATACCATTCGCGTGGTGAATGCTTTAATTAAAGCCAATAAGCGTTTTGACATGTTAATTTTACCAACACAACGACATGGCTTTGGAGATATGAGTGAATATTGGTTCTGGAAAACAGCTGATTACTTTTCAAAATATTTATTGGGAGATAACACGGAAAGGTCTGTTGATATTGAGGAGTTGAATAAAGAAATTGAAAGAAAAAAATAAGTAAGCAATACTTTAGTGAAAAGCCTTCTCGTTTATTCGGGGAGGCTTTTACTTTTTCGACAACTTTGCTAATTGTATGGGTTCAAAGGGACCGTATTGGTGTTGCCTTACTGAAAAAGTATCTGCATAAGGACCAAAAGGATAATCAAATGGCTTAGTTGCAAGTACTGGCCAGTCCTTGGATTTATCTTTAGTGGGTCTTGGTTGTGAACTGATATAAGCTGCTACATCCCAGGCTTGTTGGGTTGTTAAAGTAGGCTTACGATAGTTGACTGGATTTGGCATATTATTTTTGATGAACCCTGCTAATTTTGAAAGCTGATTGATACCTGCAGCATCATTATAACTATGTGCACCCCAAAGCGGCGGGTATTCATACATATTTCCTTCCTTATTCATAACACCCTCTCCTTTCAACCCGTGACATTTTTGACAGTACTGTGTAAAAACAACTGCGCCGTTTTTTGGATTCGCAGCCACCGCAAGTTGGGTGATTAGTTCAATCCCCGAGCCCCTTACTTTTTTTCCTTTCGGTACTCCTTCCCCCAACCATTTTATATAAGCATAAATGGCTTTTATTTCTTTTGAATTTGTATCTAATGCCTTCCCATTTAAACTACGTTCCATGCAATCATTGATTCTTTTATAAATAGTTTCAATGGATCCCGATCGATCTCTAAATTTTGGATAAGTTGAATACACTGCACCATAATTCAAACCCCATGGTTTGGTGCCAGCTTCTAAATGACAGTTTTGGCAATTCATGCCGTTGGTGGAATGTTGCACAGTTCCTTTAGGTCCTAAATATTTTGCTGTATGCGCAATCAACTCATAACCATACCTTATTAAGGGTCCATTTTGATTGGTGTCCAAAGGAATTTGATATTGCGAAGCGCCCACCCAAGCACTGGTATCTATTTTGTTTACTTCAAGTTGTACACTTTGAGAAATAGGTTTTTTTACCATTGTATAAATTAGATATATTCCATTACCCAATACAATAATAAAACCAATGATGTATAGAAGTTTTTTAAACATCAAAAATTAGTTAACGCCTGCTTTTAAATAACGCCATCCTTGCTCCTGCTTCAAAATTACTTCAACCACACCCGAAGGAACTGTATTTGCTTCAACTAATAATTCTGCCTTTTCAATTTTATACTTGCGCATGGTATTTTCACAAGCCGAAAATACAATACCCTCCTTCGTTAAGCTAGCAATTTCATTGGCGAAATATGTTTTATCTTTCACTAGTAAATAAATTGCCTTGCCATGAACCACTACTTCAATTTGAAGATGATTCGGCAAAATTTTTTGAATATTTTTTATATTACCAATCGTGGAGGACCAGGCAGTAGTATCTGCAGTATTTAATTGAATAACAATTTTGTGTTCTTTGATTTCAGTTTGCGCATAGCAAAATTGAAAAGAAAATACCATCGTAAATAATAGGAAAATTAGACGAGATGTATTTTTCATAATTAATAATTTACATGAATGTAAGAAATTATTAATTATTTAACGGCTTAATATCTCGCTACTCTTATAATAATAAACTGGTGGGTATGGAATATTCAGTTAATTTAAATTGACCCGACTCCTTTATTTCCTTGAATCCCCCCTTCACATCTATTAAATGATCAAATCCTCTCGCTTTTAAGATGGATACAAAAATCATTGATCTATAACCACCAGCACAGTGAACATAATAGGTTTTATTTTTTTGAATTGCAGCCATACTATCGTTGATAAAGTCAAGTGGCGCATTTAATGTGCCTTTTATATGTTCACTCTTATATTCTGAAGCCTTTCGTACATCTAAAATGGCAATATCAGCATCTTGCTTTTTTAGTGCAGCAAGTTCATCTGCCGATATAGATTTTATTTGATCTATTTCCTTTCCCGATTGTTTCCATGCTTCAAATCCACCTGCTAAAAATCCAATGGTAAAGTCATAACCAACACGCGCAAGTCGGGTGATGATTTCAGTTTCACGACCTGGCTCAGCGACTAATAAAATTTCTTGTTTAATATCAGGTATCATTGCACCTACCCAAGGAGCAAAACTGCCGTCAATTCCAATATTAATTGAATTAGGTATAAAGCCATTTGCAAAAGTTTGCGCATCTCTTGTATCCAAAATTAAAGCACTTGTTTCATTGGCTGCAGTTTCAAATGCAGCAGGACTCATTGCATGTTGTCCTCTTGCTAACACTTGATCAATACTATCATACCCTTGAATATTCATCATTACATTCAATGGAAAATAACCAGGAGGCGCCACCAATCCATCCAACACAGCTTCCACAAATTCAGACTTGGTCATATCGGCAGCCAATGCATAATTGGTCAATTTTTGATTCCCCAAAGTATCCTGTGTTTCCTTACTCATTTTTTTACCACATGCACTACCTGCACCATGCGCGGGATAAATAACAATATCATCAGACAATGGCATGATTTTATTTCTGAGGGAATCATATAAATAGCCTGCTAAAATTTCCTGCGTTAATTCTGATTTTATCTTTTGTGCCAAATCAGGACGACCTACATCTCCAATAAACAAAGTATCACCACTAAACAACGCAACCTCCTTGCCATTTTCATCAATCAATAAGTAGCAAGTGCTTTCCATGGTGTGGCCAGGTGTATGCAATACCCTTATCTTAACCTTACCCAATTTAATTTCCTCATTATCTTTAGCCGAATGAAATTCAAAAGCGGGCGCAGCAGTAGGACCGAATACAATTTTTGCGCCTGTTTTTTTAGCAAGATCAATATGACCAGATACAAAATCAGCATGGAAGTGAGTCTCTAAAACATATTTTATTTTAGCCTTATCCAAATTTGCTTTTTGAATATAGGGATCCACTTCTCTTAATGGGTCAATAATTGCCACTTCGCCTTCACTCATTATATAATAAGCGCCTTGCGCCAAACAACCCGTATAAATTTGTTCTATTTTCATAATCTGATATTTTATATCAACTGTAAAAATATACCATAAAATTAGCTTAAAGCGTGACAAAAATCACTTTTAAATATAAAATTTTATCTGCCATTGTACACTAATTATTTACTAAGTGACTAATAGTACATATCTTGTAATGCTTAATTCTGATTTTTGCTAAAAACTAATCAAACATGGAAGTAGTCGGCTATTTCGCATCTATTTTAATTGGGGTATCATTGGGCCTTATTGGAAGTGGCGGTTCTATTTTAACAGTTCCTGTATTAGTGTACCTGTTCAATATCAATCCAGTTTTAGCAACCACTTACTCCTTATGTATTGTAGGATTGAGTAGTATTGCAGGTATTATTTCAAGAATGAAACAAAGATTGGTCGATATTAAAACGATCATCATTTTCGGGATACCCTCAGTCATTGGTGTATTTATTGCACGTAAATTTTTCTTACCGAATATCCCAGACACTATTCATCTTGGCAATACATTAATAAGTAAAAGTAATTTTATCATGTTGTTCTTTGCTAGTTTAATGTTGGTTTCAGCATTATCCATGATTTTAGGCAAAAACAAAAAAGAAGTTGAAGGCATTTTGCCTGAATATGGTATTGCCTTAATGATGGTAGGCCTAGGGGAAGGTATGTTAACAGGTATTGTAGGCGCTGGTGGTGGATTTTTAATCATCCCTGCATTGGTTATTTTGGGAAAGCTCCCCATGAAAAAAGCGATTGCTTCCTCCATTTTTATTATAAGTATCAAATCCATTGTGGGGTTTGTTGGCGATATATCAGATACCACCATTGATTGGAATTTTTTAATCGTCATTGTTTTATTAGCTACACTTGGTATTATCATCGGCAACTATCTTAATAAAAAAATAGACGGCGCAAAACTAAAAAAAGGATTCGGCTGGTTTGTATTAGTCATGGCTAGTGTTATTTTTATTGAACAATTCTTTTTTGGTAAATAATCACTTGCGAATTTTTATTTTTCCATTTTACATGCAATTTGTTTGTTGGTTAATATTCTACTATATTTGTAGACTATTAAAATACAACTATGTTCGAAATTATTGAAAACTTAAAGGCACCCTGGCCTTGGTATTTAGCTGGCGCTGTTATAGGCTTAATTGTTCCCGCATTACTCATCATTGGAAATAAAACATTTGGCTTATCCTCCAACCTGCGTCATATATGCGCAGCCTGCTTTCCGGCAAATATTAAATTTTTCAAATACAACTGGAAAAATGAAATTTGGAACTTGTTTTTTGTGCTTGGAATAATAATTGGCGCATTTATTGCATCTCATTATTTAGCAAATCCGAATACCCTCGTAATCAATGAAAAATTAAAATCAACCCTAATAAATTTTGGGGTGACCGACTTTAATCATTTAATGCCTGCTGAACTTTTTAGTTTAAACAGCTTAAGCTCCATCCGCGGATTTATATTAATGGTGGTGGGTGGATTCTTAGTCGGCTTCGGGACCAGGTATGCAAATGGTTGTACATCTGGTCACGCAATCATGGGCTTGAGTAATTTACAATGGCCCTCACTAGTCGCTACCATCTGCTTTATGCTGGGTGGATTTATTATGACCAACATTATCCTTCCCTTTATTTTACAAATTAATTAATTACTATGTCTAATAATACACAAGCAAACACTGAAATAAAATTGGACGAAACATCGGCTTGTATCAATCATTCAGCAAAGAAAGAAACCATTTTCTCTTTGCTTAAATATACTGTCATTGGAATGCTGTTTGGAATTGTTTTTGTAAAAGCAGAAATCATATCCTGGTTTAGAATACAAGAAATGTTTCAACTACAAAGCTTTCATATGTTTGGCGTAATTGGCACTGCAGTTTTTGTTGGCATTGTTTCAGTGGCAATCATTAAAAAGTATAATATCAAAACAATACAAGGCGAAAAAATTATCATTGTTCCAAAGCCATTTTCCAAAGGACAGATATATGGTAGTTTATTATTTGGCTTAGGCTGGGCAATGACGGGCGCTTGTCCTGGACCCATCTTTGCACAAATAGGAACAGGATTAATGAGTGGCTTTGTTATTTTAGCAAGTGCCTTATTAGGTACTTGGACCTATGGGTTTTTTCAAGAAAGATTACCGCACTAAAATATATTTTACAAAAAGTAATCTAAGTGATAAAAGGAGAATAACGCACATCCCGATTAAACATAATATGTGTATCAGTTCGATTCTTCCTCCTTGCCCATTCATAATGCCCCATAATGCCCATGCAATAACTAAGGGTGCTGCAATAGAGTCGTAGAAAAACGAAAAACAAAATGCAAGTACAATTGCAATGGCAATCATAATAACAGCCCAATATTCAGGAGCTAGTCCCCAACCGCTCCATTGCAAATTAACCAATAAAGCTGCAAAATTTGCAATCATGGCGACACTGATCCAGCCAATATATATAGTGAACGGGGCAATAATAAAAATACGATGTATTAATTTGATATCATTTGAAAGGCTTCGGGTGTAAATAAATATCTGAATTAACACCAACAAAAATGCAATCATGACAACGACACTTGTAAATATTTGTAAATAATGCCAAGCGAGAATCCAAGATATATTTAAAACAGAAGTAGCCCAATACCATGGTGTAATTTGATCTAAATATTTTTTAATGAATGGAAATTTTTTTTGCTTAAAGGAAAAATAAGTGTGGGTAATTGAATAGCATAATAAAAATAAATAAATCAGGCCCCAAATTGAAAATGTAAAACCAGCAGGCACAAAATAGTTCGGATAAAAAGCGGAAATTTGACCTGTATTGTATCCATTAATTGGCAAAATGCTTGCTAGTGCATTAACCGTAACAACTCCTATAAATAAAAGCCAATTAATTAATGTTTTCATAAAAGCAAGTTGAGTTGACCAATGATTAAAGCGAAAATATTTTATTCATCAAAACCCATTTTTCACCAGGATTCACATTAGGTAAGGCTTGTTGATAATCCCACAATAATTTTTCCCATTGTACCACAATGTCATTGGAGGCATCCATGGCCGCTTTTTTCTCAAAACTAAAGTCATCCCCAGCCTCCATAATCATAAATAAACGATTGGATACCCTATATATATCCATCACATGAATATCGGCATCTTTAATTGATTGAATGATTTCAGGCCATACGGATTTATGGTATTCCTCATAAGCAGCAATAGCAATAGGATCGTCCTTTAAATCAACTGCAAAACAATATCTAACCATGATTCGAAATTTTATAAATGATGCCCAAATGTAATTTTAATATTATAAATATAAACTATTTATTAGCACCATAAACAAAGGCTTCCATAACCCTCATTGATTGTAGCGCATCCATTGCGGAACAAGGATTTACACCATTACCTAAAAAATAGGAAACCACCTGGTCAATTAAGTTTTGTTGGTTATGCATGGGAGGATCAAAATGAATAATCTCTTCAACCCCATTTTTTTCAATAGTAATATCATTACCAAATACGGGAAATAAAATTTTACCATCTTCCCCTACAATTTCAAAAACATCTTTCTCTAATTCGGCTGCTACCGTAAAATCCCATACACCATTAAATATAATATCATTATCAAGTTGCATGGTTCCTTGTACGTTATCTTCGGCAGGGTACAATCCTGCTTTGTTTTCGGATTTACCATGATAACTGATTGCGTCGCCAAAGTAAAAAAATACTAAATCCAATTGATGTGGCGCTAAATCATAAAACAAACCACCCCCTGCAAGGTCAGGAAATACGCGCCAATTATCAGTTGAACCACAATTTTTACTGGGCTGCTTGAACATTTTAATATTGACTTGTTTTACAACACCAATATAATTTTCAGCCAACAAACTTTTGACTTTTAAAAATAAAGGAAGTGCACGACGATAATGTGCCACGACTAATTTCACACCTGTGGTATTTGAAATTTGCTGCATTGTTTCACATTCTGCGACATTCAATGCCATCGGTTTTTCAACATACACCGGCTTCCCCACCTTCATTGCTTTTTCCGCATAGGCTGCATGAAATTTAGGAGGTGTGGCAATATATATAGCATCCACTTCGGGATGATTAATTAATTCATCAACATTAGTAAAATAATAAGGAACATGATGTCGTTGTGCATAATCTTTTACTTTTTCTGCATCACGTCTCATGACGGCCATTAACTTTGAATTAGGCACTTTATTAAAAGCCGGACCGCTTTTAACTTCAGTTACACTTCCACAACCAATCATGCCCCATCGAATTATACTCATAAATAATAATTAACCAAAATCAATCATCTAATTTACCAAAAATAATTGAGGAACTTAGGTTCTACAAATATTAATCTGAATTGGAGATTAAGTATGGAAATTAAATGCTAGCTATTTGCAATTTTTGTATTTCTAAGAAAAAGGTTTGTATTTCGAAGATAAAAAAAGGGCAGTGTAGAAACACCGCCCGTACTTAACGATTGCTTGCTCAAACCAGAACCAAGTTGTCATAGATGGGATCGAACCATCGTTAAGGGTTTTGCTGACCCTTGCCTCACCCCTCGGCCACATGACCCTACAAAGATAGGGGACTTTTATTAAAGTCTACTAAAATAGTAGACTTTAATAAAAAATAATTTTATCCCCGATAATACGGCTAAAATGGCCTTAAATATCAAATTTTATCGGGATCGCCATTTTAACCAAAAAATAATTATATTTAACATAGCACTTTTTTTAAAAATATAAACGAAACACCTATGAACAGTCGAAGAATCTTTATAAGAAACACTGCGCTAGCCTCAGGAGCATTAATGACTTCAAATATTTTTGCCAATAGTAAAATTTTCAACACCGATACTTTACGTGTTGCTACTATTGGTGTGAATGGTATGGGATGGTCCAATACCATGGCTGCGCTATCTGTCCCTAATCTTGAAGTGGTGGCTTTATGTGATGTTGATGAAAATGTTTTAAATAAACGAAAAGCAGAACTTTTAATCAAACAACCAGGGGTTCAAAAAATTGATACCTATAATGATTATAGAAAAATTTTAGACCGAAAGGATATCGATATTGTAATTGTAGGAACACCAGATCATTGGCATGCCTTACAGATGATCAATGCTTGTTCTGCTGGGAAACATGTATATGTTGAAAAGCCAGCAGGTAACTCTATTGGCGAGTGTAATGCAATGGTGGCAGCAAAAAACAGGTATAATCGTATTGTTCAAGTTGGACAATGGCAACGCAGTCAAAAACATTTTAAGGATGCATTGGATGTGGTTCATTCTGGACAACTGGGTAACATACGTACTACAAAAGTATGGTGTTATCAGGGTTGGATGCGCCCGCAACCTGTGGTACCGAATAGTGCTGTACCTGCAGGGATTGATTATAAAACTTGGCTAGGACCAGCTCCCACACGTGAATTTAATGCAAGCCGATTCCATTTTCATTTTAGATGGTTTTGGGATTATGCAGGCGGCTTGATGACAGATTGGGGGGTGCATTTATTAGATTACGCCATTCAAGGGATGAATGCAGGTAATCCAAAAAGCGTAAGTGCTTTGGGAGGTAAATTTGCTTACCCTGAATTAGCGGAAGAAGCACCTGATACATTAACTACTTTATATGAATTTGATAAATTCAATTTGGTATGGGATTCTGCGATGGGTATAGACAATGGATCCTATGGTCGCGATCACGGTATTGCTTTTATTGGTAATAACGGTACGCTAATTTTAGACAGAGGCGGTTGGGAAGTAATTGAGGAAAGACAATCCAAAAATAAAGTGGCGATAGCAAGACATAAAAGTGAGGACAAGGGTGTTGAATTACATTGGTTGAATTTTACCAATGCCATCAGAAACAATACACCACAAAGTTTACATTGCTCTATTGAAGATGGTGCACATATTGCGACCATTGCACAAATGGGTAATATCGCTTATCGTTCAGGTCAAAAGGTAAACTGGGATGACAACAAAAAATTATTTACAGATGCTGCTATCAATAAAGAATATTTTACCAAAGCCTACCAAAACGGATATAGCTTACCCAAGTTTTAGTTATGCAAATTTGAATTTTATTGCTATTGTACTTTAGGAGACAAGCTTTATTTGTATGCACTAATACGCGAATTATTTTTTAACTTCCCTATACAAATCAAGTATATGGCCAACAGACGCAACTTTATCCAACACCTGGGACTAATGGCAGGTGCTTTTTCAGCAAATAGTTTATTTAACCAAGCACATGCTGCCGAATTTGAACATATCAATTTGCAAAAAAAATTCCTTAGCCCTAAGCAAATAGCAATGGACGAGGATTATTGGAGTGTCATTCAACAAGGTTACACCGTAAGTCCCTCCTTGATTAATTTAAATAATGGTGGTGTATGTCCAAGCCCTAGAATTGTACAAGAAGCGGTGGAAAGATTTAATAAAATGAGCAATGAAGGCCCTTCCTATTATATGTGGCGGATATTAGATCAAGGAAGAGAACCCTTAAGATATAAACTAGCACAATTGGCAGGATGCGATCCGGAAGAAATTGCGATCAATCGAAATGCAACCGAGGCTTTAAATACAGTCATCTTTGGATTAAACTTAAAAGCAGGTGATGAAGTAGTGGGAAGTAAATTTGATTATCCAAATATGATCAACGCATGGAAACAAAGAGCCGCCAGAGAAGGCATTGTATACAAGCAGTTGGATTTTAAATTCCCAAGCGAAAACGAGGATGAGATGGTGCGCATTTATGAAAATGCAATTACACCTAAAACAAAAATATTTCACATCACCCATATGGTAAATTGGGTAGGACAAGTAATGCCAGTTAAAAAATTATGTGCGTTGGCAAAAAAACATGGTATTGAAACGATTGTAGATGGCGCACATAGTTTTGGCTTAATGGATTTTTCTATTCCTGAATTAGGATGCGATTATTTTGGTACCTCATTACATAAATTTTTATCTGCGCCTATTGGAAGTGGGATGCTTTGGATTAAAAAAGAAAATATCGAAAAAATTTGGCCGCTTATTTGCAATGACAATCCTAAGGGAACAGATATCCGTAAGTTTGAAACACTCGGTACCAGAAGCTTTCCTATTGAACAAGGTATTGGCGAAGCCATCAATTTTCATACTGCTATTGGAAGCAAAAGAAAAGAAGAACGCGTTCGTTACTTAAAAAATTATTGGGCAACAAGGGTGAAAGAAATACCTAAGGTAAAAATTCATACCTCATTAAAAGATGAATTTTCTTGCGCGATATGTGGGGTAAGTGTGGATGGTATGACTCCTGGTGAATTAGATAGCGCATTATTTACAAATTATAAAATACACACCGTTGGTATTGTTTGGGACTCTGTGAGCTGTGTGCGTATAACACCGCATGTATATACCAGAATACAAGATTTAGATAAATTGGTGAATGCGATTGAAGCTATTGCAAAAAAATCCCCTGCAAGTAAATAACTAACAGGGGACTAGACCATTGAGGGTTTAACAATATTTTATTTTCTTGCTATTTTGAATGTTTTTGAAAGTGACTTGTAAGTTTTACTTACAGGATCCAATGTTTTTGAAGTCACTAAAACCGTAGCCGTACAAGGAACACCTGGTAACAAATTATTGATCGTCACAGGATTTGTTCCAGCCACTGTACCCACCTTAGCATCACTAAATACGGAAGAATTATCTACATCTTTTTTTACAGTAACATCAATCGTAACGCCATCCTTTGGAAAAGGCGCAGTAGTTACATTTACATTTACAGCTTGTGCTGCACTCAATGCTGCGGTGTAGGTTGTATAATCCACTTCCTTATTATCCACTTCAACTTTAAATGCGATATCTGGTTCTGCAACCACTACTGGCGGCGGCGTTGGAGTTACTGGTGTTGACCCACCCCCTTTACTGCAAGAAGCAATTATCAAAGTAAAAGCCACTAAAACAAAACCAAATTTTTTCATAACCTTTCGATTTATATTAAAACAAATTTACATAAAATCCGCAATTAACCATCCCAATTCCCTAAATGTTTGGTTTTGCCTATGAAACATATGAAGAAGGTGATTATTTCCTAAAAATATAGGATAAAGATGATTTAAATTAGATTATTTACAATATGTATATCATTGATTTACATTATTATATGAGATATATTGTGTTATGAAAAGCCTATTAAAAGTAATTTACCTAATGATGGCCTCGTTTTGTAGTTATACCATCAATGCACAGACAAAATATCCAACGATCATCAACCTGAGCGGAGATTCAAAACAAATTGAGGGCATCATCTGGGATTGGAGCTTTGGTGAACAGTTGCTGGTTCAAACCCTTTATTCTAATAAAAATCTCATACTGACTACCGGATATTTACAAAACGATTTCGGGAATGGAGTCAATTTTAAAATTCTTGAAACAACCACGTCCTTTAAAATAGGACCGAACCCCTTTATTCAAAATTTAAAAATTCATAGTGATCAAATCGGCATAATTATTTCAAAAATTGAAATGAGCAATGCGCAAGGTCAATTATTAAAAATGGTAGAAGGCCCATGGTCGGGTATTCAATTTGAGCAAACCTTATCGTTTGCTTCGGTAAATACGGGCATTTACTTTATTGCGATTCATTATGTTGTTGGAAAATCAATTTTGAAAAAGCAAATTTTCAAAGTAATAAAACAACCATAATTTATGAAAAAAACTATTTTATCTTTTTTAATGTTAACCCTCCATTTTATTAATTTAAACGGGCAAATAAATAAAGGAATAAATTTTCAAGGTGTTGCCAGAAGCGACAATGGTATCATATTAGCAAATAAAATTGTTACCCTTCGATTATCCATTAAAACTGATTCAATAAATGGTGTTATTGAATATCAAGAAATAAAATCAATTACGACTAATACCATTGGGCTTTTTTCGGTTGTCGTTGGAAGTAAACAAGATCGTAATATAATCAGTATCGGAAATTTTGAAAACATTAATTGGTCTATGTCAGAAAAGTATTTACAAGTAGAAGTGGATATCACAGGAGAATTATATTTTTCAAGTTTAGGGATTCAAAAAATTAATTATGTGCCTTTTGCTTTTTATGCAGACAAAGTGGATGCAGTGAATATTAATGGGATTATAGGAGTGAAAAAAGGGGGTACTGGATTTGACAATCTCAAAGATTTTAAAGTGATGGCTGCCATTGATAAAGTCAGTAATACGCCTGATAGTTTAAAGCCCATTTCGCTGTATACGCTGATCGCATTGAATGAAAAGCTAAAAAAGTCAGACACAGCTTGGCTTAGCAATCGTATTGATTTGAAATTGAACAAGACAGACACGAATTATTTAAGTAATCGCATTAATCAAAAACTAAATAATAGCGATACCATTAAAATTTATAATAAAATAAATCAAATTCCATTAATAGATACCACAAGCTTGAGCCAGCGGATTAATTTGAAATTAAATAAGACAGACACGAGTCATTTGAATAATAGAATTGATTTTAAGCTTAACAAAGCCGACACAAATTATTTGAGTAATCGTATTAATCAAAAATTAAATAGTAATGAT
>Ga0209107_10000974_pt1 | contig 16200 bp, 20 predicted proteins | sample LakErihyJuly2011_2_FD_187460 | JGI IMG/M metagenome (GOLD analysis project Ga0209107, IMG submission 187460) | Freshwater microbial communities from dead zone in Lake Erie, Canada - CCB hypolimnion July 2011 (SPAdes) (version 2) | ecosystem: Environmental > Aquatic > Freshwater > Lentic >... | reverse complement strand
AAAATAATTCTAAACTGCCTGTTTATTTAAATCATTATCTTACTTGTCAGCTCTATCTGTCTGATTTCATTGTAAAAATTAAGATTTTGTTGAAAATTTTTATATCAATAATTTACTTTATTATATATAATATTAAAAGTAATAAAATTTATAAAATAAATAAAATATTTAATTATTTAATATAATATATAATTCAATCATAATCAATATAAGTATATAATTTATTCTACGTGTTAAAACAGAATTTCAATCCATGCTTCTGGTGAATATTCTAATATTTTATAAATTTCTTTTCCATGAAATAATAAAATAGCTTTATTTTCTATATTTTAATTAACTTCTGTTTTTGCATTAATAAAATCATTATTAATAGATTGGGTTTATATGCTTTGATCAAAATCTAATTACATTATTCGATTAAACAACATTTCAAGTTTATCGAATTTATTTATACTAGTTTAAATTGAATCATATAGTTTATTGAAATAATTTTCAAAAGATTATATATGACCCTAGAAAACATCTGTAGCAAATTTTTATACATCTACTTATGTAATACTTTTTCTCATAATAAAATTTTAAGAATGTGATTGCAAACTTTTAAAAACTAGGTCATAATTTAAACCGTAAGAAAATGCTACGATAGCATCAATTCGTTCCCTTAACTAATTCATAATATGAACACGTTCTGTCATATATTTTTAAAATTTATTATTTGTTTCTTGCAAATCATTCTAAACAGTCTGTTTAGTACACGCTGAATAATTCTTTATAAGGGCTTGCATCTGTCTAATGATTATAAAAATTAAATTAAATTTTATTTATTATACATATATAATTGTTTTGTTTAATAATAAATCTTTTTTTATATATGTATAATATCAATAATCAACGTTCAATGTCAGGCAAACTCCTTATAGAATCCAATGAGAAGGATGCTCTTCTGAACGTAGATTGGCTTCAAATACTAATCCTACTCCCATAGCATTTCTCCTATTTTGTGTAACATAAACTGGTGTTGCCAAAGAATCCTTCAATTTCAATTTATTGGTCTCAACAGGAATAATTTGGATGATCGGCATAGTAAAGATCAACTCTTTAGGGTTTTACCGCTTCAAGCAATTTCTAGCTATATCCCACTGTGCTCCTTCTAAGTAAAATCCTGTCAGATAGCATCCATGTTCCAGTTTCTTCTTTATTTCGTCAACACTTTTATGTTTAGAAACTACTGTGTATAAAGTGGATTTATCTAGAGCCCATCCTTTCGCTCGACAAGAGGTTTAAACCAAACTATAAAAAATTTACAATAATTTAATTACGCTGTCAAAAAAGATTCAGGAATGTGAATACCACTGAGCCACATTACAAACGGCTCTCCCTTCTCAACCCAATCTTTATACTGATTTACTCTTTTTTAGAAGTGTTCCATCCAAGATCCTAACTTCTTTTCGGTTTGTGGGGCGAGTTTTGCCCATGCAATAGGCAAAAATCCATTGAAAAGTGCACCTGATAAATCATCCAATTCCTAAGACATACCAATTTCTCCCTTTAACGCTCTTCTTAGATTATTTAAGGTCGTATTTATCTTGAGAATTAAAAAGTTAAATCTCTCAAGTTCTTAGAAAAGAACAATTTAAGTTGGCTGTATATCCCCCTCTTTTTCTTTTCTCAAAAAGACAATGTCCCATACTGGTGGTAATTTATTCTAAATATCAACAGCTATGCTCTCAATATAAGACTCTTTAGAAGATTCACTACCACCTTGGGCTGCAGTAGACTGCAAACTAAGTAAATTATCCCATAAACTTTTAGCTGAGTTAGTGAAGTAAGTAATTTCAGCGTTAGGGTGTAGACCGAAGACACTGGGTGAGTTGATAATTGGTAATTCATTTATTGCTACGAAGAATCCTTCTAAATTGAATTACTTAGGTAAACCGTAAAGATACTCTTCAGTTTAAGCAAAGAAAAATTCTCTGTTTTTGTCGAATAAAAAGTCACCCATATACTCTTCTAGATAACATATTAAAACTCTTCTATCATAATCATCTGTAACTCTACCTCCATACATAGCATCTCCAATTAAATACTTGAGAGAAGCCCATGGCAAATTTTCTTCCTTATTTACAAGAGTCTTGGTCAGATAAAGAGCGAGTAATTAATATGAAATTTTAAAGTCAGATTCGTTGAAGTCATATGACACATTCCATCCGATCTTACCGTATTTTCTTCTATCCTAAATAATTGCATGGAAGAAGGCGATGACGTACACTAACTGTTTGTAAGCATCGTGGGAACAAACATTTAGATCCTCTTCAGAGAGTTTGGACATAGTGCCTTTCATGTTGGGTCTCAGACCATCAGGTGGCTCAGTAACAATCTTAAGTGATTTCTACAAGATTCCTAAGGGGAACATGTTTGTTGGCTAGGTGGTTAGCCAAAGTCTGAATTCTTTGTGAGGCTTTGTCATTTATTCCAATACTTTTTCCAATGAGACTTTCAGCCAAGCTGTTAGCAAGTGACAGTTCTAAAGCATCAACCAATGCCCTCTCTAAGAAGAAGTCTCAACATATTAGGTAGCTTCCCCTTCCATACCTTGTCCAAGAGACAAGTATTTGAATTTATTTCCACTAAATCCTACCTACTCTCCTAACTTAATAACATCTGACAAAGGATCAGAACCAGGAGACAAAATGAACACAATAGGGGATTTCTCATTAGATTAATTAAAGATTTTCTCAAAATTGGCTTAAGGTGGTTAAATATAGTGGTTGTTGTTGTGGTGAGATTGAATGAATCTCTTAACTCCATTGATGACTCTGTCAGGTCTGAAGACTCTCAGTCCTAATAAAACTTGGAAAGGTGTTAATTTCCCGAATTCCCGAGGCATTTCTTCGTTCTCGGGCTTTTCTAAGTCGTACCATTTCTTCCAATCCTGCTCGTTGCTCTCTAAATCATTTATCAGATTCTTATATTCATCACCAACACTAATAAGTTTTTAGATATCTTTCCATCCACCTTCTGATAGCCATCTGTAAGGCTTAGGTCTTGCAGTAGCCTCTAGTGCGGTGTTTCCTTTTAGGAAGAAGTCTAATTCTACTTTATTCAAAAGACCTTCTCCATCGATAAGCATTATAGTCATTTAGAACGAGAATATCAAAATATGTCTTCCAAAAATACCCAAACAGGTGTAGTCATAAACATTATACAGCAACTTGTCACCGATATTCCTTAAACGATTTTACAGGATATTATCTTTTCTAGCATCCTTAAGTGACTAATTGAATACTGCAAGATATGAATTGAGGGAATACTCATACATATCACTTATGGCTGAAAGACTGCTCATCGCGAAGAACAATATGGCTCCTCTTTTGGCGACAGGCTGGTAAGAATTTCTCGCCTGCTCAATCTCCAAACTGGTTTACTCTCCAATCTTGATAGCCTCTGCTATCTCTACACTCTTATTTTTAGTCTCTTCCAAGGTTTGGATAAGTTCGTCGTTATCTAATAAACTTCCCTCAGCCTCAGCAAGTCTTTTAAGAAGATCATCTTCAGCTTCTTTGAGTTTTTTTCTGTTTGAAGACATTGTTTGGACTAATTCCAATCTTTATTTCTCTTTATCAGGTCGTTCGAAACCCACAAGCACGTTCAAAAGCTGTTCCTACAATCCCAACATGGTGACCGTAAAGTTGATGACCAGTGTCTTACCCATAATTTCAGGTGTGTATTTAGGATTAGCTAATTTAGAGGTGAAATATAGTCTAAATTCATCATGATATTCAAACTCATTGTCACCCATCTTGATTAGTTTTATTCCTTATTTGTCTATGAAATTCTTTTCTAATATAGGATCTATAGTAGGATCCAATTCCTCGTCAGTGTTTTCGAATAGACAAGGCTTTCCAAACCTTATACAATTTTCCAAAGATTTCAAGAAAGCGGCAGCTCCATCATTTAAATTGAGAACTTTAAATCCTGGATCTTTCTTTTCTCGTTCTTTTATCCAAGTAACTGCTTACTGTTGGGGGTCGATACAAAGAGGCCATCTACTAGCTCTTGTGGTCAAGATACCATTCTAAACTGACAATTCATCAGTTGGTAAATATTGACTGGCCCATTCAGAAATTTCAACAGGTGAAGTCAATAAATCCTCTATTCTGAACGCTTCTGTAGTTGCTGGAATTCCTTTCTCTAAAACATCAAGTCTCCAGGTATCATAAACCATTTTTTTCCTGAAGCTGAAATCAAAAGGACCAGAGTAAGATAAGAAACTACTACATATCAGACAATCACCGACAAGCATGTCAACCTTTGCTAAGAGGGAAATTCTATCCTCTGTCCACCTTACCTTTTCTCTACCTAGACCTGTTATTAATTTCTGAGCAGCACCTAATCTCTTTGCCATCAAGTTGGCTTATGATGTCAAATCGTCTAAAACGGCCTACTTTTCCATTCTTTTTTCATTCAAATCTTTTAATTCTTTGCTTAATTTAATAAGAAGCTCCTAAGTGTCTAACAAGGATTTTTCGTTTTCTATTTATTTTGAGGTCATATCAGCCACCTTCTTCTTTAATGGCTCCACTTTTTTATACACTTCGTATAGATTTATAGTATTTGAAACCCACATAATAAGACCGTAAGCATCCTCTGAGACTTTCTTCACTGCAAGAAGGTCTCCTCCGACTTCATCTGCTATGATGGCTTAGACTTTCTTTATTGTCTTTAGGTCTACTTTACCTATTCTATCTCCATAAGATTATAATTTTCCCAAGAATTCTTCTGGTTTGTTTAACATCTGTTTGGATGCAGGCCAACCGCCTTCCGGCTGATCACTATTACCATTAGGCTTGAAATATGCAACACACTTGCACACAGTTGCGACCATTGCGGGAGGATTAGCTAAAGACTTCAAGAATTATAGTTTTTCCTTTTATACTTTCGCTAACGCCTCATTTGCAGCTTTCAAGATGGGTTGAGCTTCTAAGAACATTTAATCTGCATCTGCTTTTTATTCAGTAATTTGTGCGACCTCAATGTCTAATTGGTTCTTTTTTTCTGTCGCTTCCTTTTGTTTTTTGTTGGCTAGTTCAGTTTTCACCTTTATATCGGCTAATAACTCTTCAACACCTGCTTTTTCGAAATTAACTTCTTTTTATTTAACTTCTAACTCGGCTTGTAACACAGCTACTTGCTCACTTGCCAGTCTCAGCTTTTCTAAACCATCCTCGTATCTTTTGGCCATTGTGATATACTTTTTTCTATTATCGGATAATAGATTTTTATAATTATTGAGGAAGTCCAAATAATTTTTAGGGGTTGAAAAATTTTTTCTCTTTAATTGTAACTCAAAATCAACCGAAAAATCCTAAACTGTTGTATGGACTAACACTATATGATTAATGATGTTTTCCTTTTGCTCAATTGGTAAATCGACCTCTTCTAAGTAATATTTCGCAACAGATTCTAAGGCTTCAGTTGGCCAGGAGAAGAACCAGTTAATACCGCAATTGTTAACCAATCCCGGGAAATTTCTGCATCGTATTCTTAGAGTATCACCTGCAGGAGACATAGCTAATACTATGTGTAAGTTATCTCTAGTTTTTTCTAAGAAATAGCTCCATAAATCTTCCTTAGTTTCATTTATTCCCTGTTTTTTTGCTTCATCTCTTACTAAATCTCCCATATTTTTTTTTTCGTCTTCATTAAACAATGCTGGTACAATACCAATTGAAAGAAGATTGTTAATAAGCTCTAAAAATCCTTCTTCAATGACATGTGCATCCATAAACAAGAAGGTAGTGGGACCTTTAGCTAATCTTTCGAATAAGACTTTTAGATCCTCCCTAAACTCTTTCTCTCTATAACCTCTTGTGAGTGTAATTGTGAATATATCGTAACCTGCTGCATAAGTTGACAGTCTAGTCAGGGATTGTTTACCACTACCACCGTAACCGATCAACAGAGCATGACCTCTTGGGAATCTAATTATTCTGTGGATCTTTGTTAAGTGGAAAAGAGCGTCATTAAACAGCACTAAATTCATCTCTTTTTGTCCATCCGTCTCATTATAATCCATTAACAATTATTTGAATTTCTTGGATACATTTTCGTATTCACCGCATTCTTCGTACAACTACGGATCTACAGCGTCAGGATCAGCAGGATTTGAGGTCATGTAATCTCCAACAATTAGAGGTTCTCTAAGGATGGCGTCATCCAGGCCAGAGAAGAATTCTTTGACAATACTACCAATCATCTTCTTTTCTATTAAATCCTTGTCCTCTGGATTTATAAGTCTGTCACAGAATACTCTGGTTGCTTCGTTTCTCCAAAGTCTACACAACTGCTCTTTTGAGCCAAACTTGTCAGGAGTTGATCTTAACAAACCTTCATAAATTCTAGAGAAATCTCTCAAATTGAATATATAGTGAAATTTAACAGGTGTTCTGGGAAGTGTCACAATGATTTAGTTATAAAGCTTAAGCGTAGCTTATCCTATCTTAGTTGTCAATTCTAAAAGTTCCGGTTTGTCAAATGTGGTAATGTGGGCTTATAAAATACTGTTATAAATTTTTAATAAAATTTATTCCTCTGGGTTAATGAGTACAAAACTACTGAATAGTGATACGAATCTTGGATCTACACTATTTGTTCCTCCTCCAGGGGGTAATAACGATGTAATGTACTAAAAGTCTTTTATAATTTTCTGGTCAAGAGTTCCTATTTTTTCATAGATATAACCCATTTCTACCAAAAATTTAAGTAATGCAATAGGTTGTTGGGTTCCGTATGAATCGACTTTAGGCATGTGGATATCATCTACGAACAGAACCATCTTCTTCCCAGGTTGTTTGGGACCAAACACCCTACCACTTCTCTTATCGATGTTATCTTCAATAATCATCTGCAGATCAGAAGAGGTAGTTCTAGAGGAGAAATTGATGACTAATTTCATCCAATTATCAGATTAAAGTTAATTCATAAAAGCATTACAAATTGTGGATTTAGCTGTTCCAGATGGACCTACAAACATCACAGGTCGTTTGAATCCTCTTTCGGTTATATGTTTGCCTAAGAGATAAGAGAATTTCTTAGTGTCAGATGTTGGGACTAAGATCTTTGAGAATTTTCCATCTTCAGGAGGCGAGTATTCAGTCACTAATTTCTCCCAATTGATGAAGTTTTTAATATCAGGGTCGTAGTAGTGCTCAAAGAGAGAGGTGTTAGGGTAGACACGGTTGCTGATCTACTTCATGGCTAGCTCGAATACTGTCCTTGAAGCAGGGTTAAGGGATGCTCCAAGAGACCAAATCAACGAGAAAATGAATGTAAATTCAATTTTATCAGGATCCTAAGTAGGATCTTCGTCGTCTAAGTGAGCATCAAGCATGGTGCATAATTACTGAACTAGATTGAGGTTGGTTCGAGGAACAGTGAATTCTAATGGCTGTCCTATTTCCTCTCCATTTTCTCCGTCGAAGATAAGCTTAATTAGAGGATTTACATATTTTGTGAAATTTTCGTTCAAGCACTCAATTAAAACTTCAAATTTCTCTTTTTATTCGTTCCATTTGTTCATGTATTTCTCCCAATATGGCTAGAATCCTAAGTCTTTTGGATCGACATACACCATACCGCATCTACTGATTGTGGCGGGAGAGGCAAATTATAGGTCGTATACTTCGAAGAGAAGCTTGCACCATCTCTCTAGCCTGATACGATCACCATTAACAAGTGTTAATAATTTATTATCGTCCATGACGGAGTTCATGTTCTCTACCCACACAGCATCTACGTCTCCGTCGAACATAATCCATTTCTGTTCGTCCTTGCCACTTTGTTATTTCTCATTAGCTAGTCTGAAAGTTTTGGACAATAGACCATCTCTCCATTCTCTTGTCTGCATGTCCATTGTACCATACAGCTCATTGACTGTTATTGATTTTGGATTCATGCAATATATAGCTGAATTCTCAACAGCTTGGAGGATCTTTATGACTGTTGATTTACCTGATCCAGTAGGTCCTACCACCATTGTAGTGTGTCTTGTAAGTAAGGTTTCGAAAAGCTATACTACTTTGTCTAATTGTTTAGGAAGATCTGAGTAAAGTCCCATGTTTTTCATTATCTCCACTATCCTATCTCTCTTATCATAAGGTTTTCTTTTTATGTCCATGTTTGGGAAAAGATCCTTAATTAGACCCATGAATAAGGGCACGTCTTCGAAGACAAATTTAGGCATATTCATATCTCTTAAAGCTCTCATCAGAGTGAGTTCCTCTGCCATATCAGAAGCTTCTCTCTTAAGTTGCCCAGCAGTGACTAATACTGACTTTAAGGCTCTTAGTCCAAAATCATAATGGAATTACTTTGATAATTGTTCTTTTGCCAATTTGTAAAGAACATTCATTTTTTTAGCTAAAATTCTTGCTTCGTTGAATCCCTCACTCATAAGCATAATTTCGCAAATAATGTTTGTATCAGGGACAACCATTGTAACTGGTCTGAAGAGTGCCTTTAAGTTATCTGGAAGTTCTGTTCTTCCAGAGTAACCTGGGTTCATTGTAATGAATATACCCACTGTTGCTTTTATAGCAATTTCCCTTTTAAGTAACTCGAAGGTAGGGCTTTTATTCTTTAGAGCAGTTTATATTTTTTTGATTTAAACTGATACGACTGACAAGACCTCTGGAGTGATCCTATTGAACTCATCAAAACATCCCCAAAATCCTGTTTAAGCTAATCCACTAAAGTTAACACCCATAGCTTTATAATCTAACCCTTCACCGCAGTTAGTAACACAACACCTGATTGCTAAATATTTAGCTAAATCTTTTACTGTCTCTGTTTTACCTGTACCGGCAGGTCCGGCAGGTGCTCCACCTAAATTGAAAGAGAGCGCAGTTGTAAGGGTCATCATACATCTATCAGTAAGAGGTGTAATGACTAACCTTCCATTCAGTCCTTGATATTCATACCCATAGGTGAAAGCTCCTGTACATTAGTTGATATCGATGTCATTTTTGTCGTTATTCCAGTAAAATCTCATTTAACTTTCCCACTCAAATTCGTTCTTGTCAAGGATTGAGTCTCTCACGAAGTTAGAGATGATATCTCTGGCATGCACATCGACTATAATTAGTGTGTTTATTTTCTTTCTTTACTGATTGTCGAGATCTGTTCTGACAATGTCAATTAAGTCATTGAGATCGTCTGTCTACTTGACATTTTCTTGTTTCATTGCGTGTTTGTTTCCGTCTCGCACTTTCCTGAACACATCCTCAACTCTCCATGTCCACCAGATTTAGGCTCCGACAATGGCAACCATGGATAGCTTTTCCAACACCCAGGGAATTCTTTCCTGATTATGGTAGAAGAAGGTATCCTCCTTAGTTTTCTTGTGAAGAGTACGAATCATTTCTTCATCTACTCTTGTAAGCCAGGTCTCAACCGCTCCTTCAGGTTTTTAAGGTTCCAAAAAGTGATAGGTTTCACCCTCATCACTTTCCATTCCCAGCAAATTTTTACCAGTTTTAGCAATCAGTAGTTCTTTACAATTATCGAATAACTTCAACATATGAGGTTATACTGCGTTTATATCACTGTTACCAAGTATGCTCAGCAAGTCCTCGTCTGAGAGGAAATAAAATCTGGGGAATATGTTTCTCTTAGTGTCTAGATAGTCACTGAGGGATTTTTGTCTCTTATCAAGTTCTTCTGAAAGATTCTTTAGCTCCATCAATTTTGAATCATTGCAGCAACTCAGAATATTTGAGTTTTTATGAGTGGTTTCCATTATCTTTCTAAAAGTCTTGTCATTTTTATCAAATTTCTTGGCTTCCTCCCTTAATTATATTCTGATATCCTCTGATCCGATGAAGATTCCTTCAAGATACATCCACTTTCTTTACACTATCATCCACACATCTATGCATTCGGAGATTTAATTTAATGATTTCTCCCATTGACGGATCTGTCTTGTGAAAGCTGCCACATACTTGGAACTAGCGACTGTTTAGAGATTGGCCTGTTAGTCTTCAAGAAGTACTTTGATTTCATCTGTATTTCTGAGTACGAATCCTCTGTCTTCATTCCCTTTCTTGTATTTTATTAACTCGAAGGATTATGATTTCCAAGCGGAGTCAATCTTCTAAAGTTCTTCTTCATTTTTGTGCTCTTAATTTGCCTCGTTGACTATCTCAGCAACCTTCTCTGCGTAATTCTAAAGATTTAAAGCAAAGACTTGCTCTAGAGTCAACGATTTGATATTTCCTTCTAATTTAGTACCAGTCTCGGCCATCAATTTGTCCCAATGTCTTGTAGTGATACTACCACTTTTTAATTACTGAATCAAAGGAATAGACTCTTTGAAATCAACAATTTTTAGTGATAATTTCTTAAAAACTGTGTTTCCTTCATATTGTCTTTAACATTTTTTCCTTTTTTTATCGTAATTTTCTGCTCCTTGTCTTAACATTTCAGCGTCAAGTTTAGCCCACAACATAGTACTCCATTCTTTTTGATCTGCCTTAAAATCTTTGTAGACATCATACAAAGTTGATAGATTTTTATTATCCTCGTCAATAGCCACTAATTCTTTGAATGTAGAAATTTCTAAGTTGAATAACTTCTCGGCGAGTACCAGTTCATCCTTCTTCTTATTGTACTCGGCAACCAATTCTTTATATTTTATTAACTGTTCTAGACCTTCATTGAGGTCCACCTCGACGGATCCTGGACCATTTACTTTGTACTTCTCGAAAACGGACTTTAGACCTTACTTGAAGTCCTGAACTTAAGCCTGGGTGACTGCAGCAAACTGTTTCTTTGTCTCAGTCAATTTGTGATCTCTTTTTTTGGCCTCTTTTTCAAGCTCCTTCCATTACTTGTCGAGGTTGACAGCTTCACTCATTAGTTCCTCGTCAACTGATTGTTAGTACATTTTTAAGGTTCTGAATTTTTCCTGAACCTCTGCTATTCTGAACTCCATTACCATTGAAGAATTAAGGATCTCACTGATCACGTTCAACATTCTTTTAAGATCTTCTATCTCCTTTGGATCAGGCTGCAACTTGCTGCGGCATTCGTCAATCTCTTTTTTTATCTCTAGGAGATCTCTTTTACCGTATGTCTTAAGACCTGAAGCGAATCTCTCAAGCCAAGTCTCAGCTTATTTCTTGAACTACTCAATGACTTATTCGAATCTTACTTAGATGAAGAATGAATTTCTCTCTCTTGGCATTTACTCAAGATCTTGTTTTATTTGTTTGTATAATCTCATTTTGCTCTCAATGAAGAAAGTTGAATTGTATTTCTCAAGCATCTTATCGACATTTCGGATCTTTTTAGGCTCCCAGAGATTACTTTTCTACTGGTCTTGCCACATCTGTTTGAAACTGTTAATTTTATCTTTCGTTTTATTAAAGATCACACTGATCTCGAAGACGACCTGGGTGATAACAGGATTATTTATGACTTGATCTTTAAAGGTATGTAGTTGGACTTTTTCATCGTTCTAACCTTTAATCTCGTCGCAAAATATACATTAGCCGTCCTTCCACCTTGCAAAGAAGTCAGTGGTGTTGTTTATATTATTCTTTAATCTTTTTAAATAATCATCTAATTCCGTTTGTATTGGTATGAAACTTAAGTTAGGATGATCATATTCAGCATTAATATAAAACAGAGGTTGTTACTTTTGTTATGGAACTGGCTGATTGATTAAGTTTTTATAAGTCAGTAAGGCTCTTAGGACCATCTTGATCAAAGCGTTATAAACTCTTGTCTCCCAGTAATAGTAGTACTCCTTCATTTCCTCTCTCTTCATGGTAGAGGTTTCAAATATAGATTCTTCGATTTGTTTTAGGAAGTTTATACCTATCATGTTATATTTTTCTACGTTTTCGTTCGTAATTCTCTTCATATGCTCATCAAAATGAACTAAGAATTCTAATGGGTTATAAAGGGAGTCTTTTTTATTCTCAAAGTCAAATTCACGCATTATCTATGCGTCCTCAATACCCTTCACAAATTCTTCAATTGTGCATGCGCTTTTTTCCACCTTTTTTTTGGTGTCACAGAACTTATCTATTTCATCTCTACAATTCTAAATAAAGTCTTAGATTCCCAGAGAAGAAAGATTGAGTGAATCCACTCCAGGGTCAAGAACCTTATTCAATTTTTTGATCTTTCCTTGCAGCAGTATCTTTTCGATGTCATTAAGGGAGTGAACAGCCTGTCTGTACTTCTTAAGCATGATATTAAGCTTGTCGATGTAGGAGTAATACTCTTGTTCTTACAAGGATATATTAATGATTGTCTTGCTGATGGGGTAGCCCATCTTGTCTAGCTACTTAGCCTCCTTAATAAGAACCTTAAACTCGTCAGAGAAATTAACGTAGAATTCGTTTTCTTTCTTGTCATCTCTAGCAAGAATTTTTTCTTTCAAGAAGTGCATGGCTTTTTCCATAATCTTGTCTTACCATTCTTAGAACTTCTTTCTTTGATAACTGTCTATGGATTTCGCAAGACTTTTGTACTCGTTTTTTTTTACTGTGAATTCTTCTGCTATGAGAGACTCTTCTTTAGTCTGGAATTTCATAAGCGGGCGTTTAATTCTGGTAAAGATGGAGCGGGCCCAGGAGATAGCACCTGCTACCTAAGACTTACCCTTATTTATAACAAGGGTGTGCTTATTATCGTCTAATAATTTTTTTCCTTTGTCAAATAACTGTTTGTTTTTCTCAACCTCCTAACTATATCTCTTTAAAACTTCAGAATATTTTTATTGAAGATTATTGGAGATCTAATCCAAAGTTCCTACATTCTTAAACTACTACAGTAAATCAAACGCACCCTCTGCGCTTCGAAGGTCTCTGAAAGTCACATGGATTAACTTAATTGTGTTGTCTTCAATCTTCTATTTGCTAGCGTTGAAGGCCTGAATGGTGCCCTTCCATGCTAGCTAACTGCTTTTCAGGAAGAAGTTTTGATCAGCGTATTAGAAAGGCTTTACTAAATCTTTGACTTCTTAAATAAGAACATCTATTCCTTCTGAATTACCAGTGACAGCCTTTAAATCTGGTCCCAAGAACACTAAGAATTTTTTCAAAATTTCGGTATTCTTCTCTAAGTCCTTGAGAACTGTCACCATATGATCGATTCTTGTAGAGATTGCAGGAACAGCGAAGTCCCACCTATCGAGTCCTTCCTCTTCGATCTTCTATCTGGTAGTCTTCCATAAGTGGATCCAATTCTTCAGGATATTGAGTCCTAGCTTAATGTTATTCAAAGAGACATTAAGCTGCTCTTCATATGAGGAATTGTCTTCAGTAAGTGTGTACAGCTCTTTTATATTGATTTGATTCTCGACTTTATCAGCGATTTCGTTACTAATAAGAGTAAGCAGATGCATCATCTTATCGTCAGTTTTGTAGTGTCTCGAAATGATCCAGACTGTCCTTAGACCATTCATAAGACTTTACAGACTCTCTTCTACTTATTGAAGTCCTTCACTTCCAAGATTTTTGAATTATCTTTCAAGAGTCTAAAGGAATTTAACATTGTCTTTGGCCTCGTTGTACTCTTTGTTCAAGAGTTTAAATTGATTATTGAAATCAAGAACCATTGGGCTGTGCTCCTAATCTTTTTCTACTCTAGACTTAACTGTGGTGATTTCCTTTCTGGAGAGTTATTGGTGGAGTGTGGAAAGAATGGCGGATTTGCTTCTCCACATTTCGATTTCGGCAAGAGCTGTTGGACTTTCTGGTTTTTAGGCCTTTACCTTAGAGATTGTCTCAACAATGACATTTTTCCAATTTTCCTAAATTAATAAATTAAAAATCAAAAAATTACTAAGGCTTTCTCATAGGCTTCCATAAGGGCTTGATCTTTCCAAGCTTCCTCATCAGATATCTCCTCTATGGGACTTGGGAGCTCTATAGTTATGGTACCTGATACTTATTGACTTGAGTGTTGGATTTATGAAACTAGCTTATTTAACTGCTATTTCATCTAAGTGTTCTGTCCGCTTAGTGGTAAAAAGACATTTTTGATGAGTACACTTAGCTAATTAAGTACATGAATATTCTTTTTTGAATTATTCTCCATCTTTTTTGAAGATTTTGAAAAAATTAATAAATTTATGCCAGTTTCAAAATTTAATTCTTTAATAAATAGAATTTTTTATTTTAGACTATTTTTGGATTAGAAAAATCCCTCCCAATGGAAAATCCCATCCCAAACACCAGCTACCCCTCAGTCCCCGCCCAAGCACTCAAGTATAAATCAAAACAAATAAAAAAATAATCATTTCTTATCATTTTTTGGCTTTCGAGAATCAGTTTCAATTGCTTTTTTGTACTCAAATTCTATTCTTTTGGAGCATGTACATAGTTTTAGCCCACATTGGGGACAGATGGTCTTGATTGAGGATAGGAATGTCTGCTCTTCAAACTACTGAGCATCTTGGTCGTAAATTCTTTTGGGTTGGGTAAGCTTGTAGGCATTGTCAATCAGATCAGGATGTTCCTCTGCTTCCTTTGCTAATCGTATCAGAGCTTATTAGGGGTCATCTCTGGTATCTGGTAAAGCATTGATCATTTTCATGATAAATTGAGTAGATGTGCTAACACCTCCTGGATTGCCTTGTTTTCCTGGACCTTAATGATTATAAAATAATTAATTTACCGTAAGATTTGATATCATTCTCAGCTTTTTCCTCTTCTTCGATCTACTTTTTTTTCCAATCAGGTATATCATAGAACATTGGTAGGGCATTAGGAACAAAGATTTTGCGGACTCCAGCCCATTGATCCTCTGGCTCTTATTTTCTCTGCTACTTATTTACGCACTAAAGAGCCCCCATTTGGCTGAGATTTGGATCAAAAAAGATTCGAACAGTATTTCCCATAGCAATAAAGATCTAATTTAGTCTAGAGTTCCACTATATATCTGTAATATTATGATCTCCTAGAAACAATTTAGCCTTTTCTTCGAATGTGTCAGAGCTGTAGAAGCGCAAAAAAGACTCTGACTTCGAGATGTCATAAGTCGGCACACAAATGTACTTCTAGTTGGCACTTATGCACACCCTGGCACCGGGCTGTGAACTTTGCATGTTATAGATTGCCTCAATTGGCTTCTTGAAGTTTCTAATATCCCATATTTTGACAGAATTATCCAGAGATCTGCTTACCAACTTAATATCATCTCCGAAGAGTTGTAATGAAGTAATGTCCTGGCCAGATTAGTGGGCGGATCGGACTAAATGTTAAGCCCTGTGGAAATCCTTCTTGACTGAGAACGCCTGGATGCTACCATCTCCACACCCCGCAAAAACTAGCTTACCATCATGAGAGTACTGGATTGTCTTAACAGGTGTTCTTTGGCCTTTCGCATCTATACATTTTATAAGAAAAGTATGGGCTATCTATTACTCTAGCCCTACCAATCTCTAATTAACATCCCATAGTCTGACTGTACTATCCTGAGAACACGTAGCAAACCAGTTTAATTCAGTGTTGCTGAACATTCCGTCATTTACCTCTTAGGTATGGCCCTTTGTCTTTGACATATCAGTGATGTACATATCTCCCTTAATTGAGATATTCCCAATTCTTCCATCTCGGTCGACCATTTTCACCTGTTTCCCTTAGACAATAGTGAGGATTTTAGAACTGTCTTTTGAATAGCTTAGCCGCTTAATTGGCTGACTCTCAATAGGTTCAAGCATCCTAAAGGCATTCATATTTTTGTTCATGCCTGAAAAATCGTACATCCTCATATTGTAATCGTAAGAGCCGACTGAAAACCTAGTAGCTGTTCGATCAATTGCTATCGTTGTCACCAGACGCTCAGGCCCTGTTATATTCACTTCATATGAGCAGGGTATACCTAATTAATCAAGTTATTTTTCAACTTAATCATCATCGTCTTATGAATTGGAACGCGATCTTTTTATAGGCTAACTCGCACCATGCGATTGTAGGTAAATTGGATCATTCTTTAATGTGCTTAGATCCTCCTCACTTGATGAATCTTAATCTTAAAGAAGTTTCTGAGAAGGTTTTACAGGACCTATTTGTTCAGATACCTGTGGAGTGTACTATTTATTTTTTTGTTGTGATTTTAAATATTAATGTCGGAATTCTTCCATTATAGACACAGTAATTTATAAATTAAATTTTAAATTAATATTAA
>Ga0209107_10000972_pt1 | contig 16230 bp, 6 predicted proteins | sample LakErihyJuly2011_2_FD_187460 | JGI IMG/M metagenome (GOLD analysis project Ga0209107, IMG submission 187460) | Freshwater microbial communities from dead zone in Lake Erie, Canada - CCB hypolimnion July 2011 (SPAdes) (version 2) | ecosystem: Environmental > Aquatic > Freshwater > Lentic >... | reverse complement strand
AAGACATTGAAACCAAAGAAACCATAGAAGACATTGAAACCAAAGAAACCATAGAAGACATTGAAACCAAAGAAACCATAGAAGACATTGAAACCAAAGAAACCATAGAAACCAAAGAAACCAAAGAAGATATTGAAACCGAACAACATAAAGAAACTAAGTTAGAAAAAAATAATCTAGAGTATTTAGAGTCATCTGAAAAAATAATAACAAATGACGTAAAAGAAAATTTCAATAGTAATAGTGAAAATAATTCTTTCAAATATTTAATTAATAGTTTAGAAACAATTGAATGTAATAATGATGGTTCTATTGAATTAAATAATTTAGATACTATTGCTGAAAATACGGAACCGATTGAATTAAAAACACATGAAACAATATATTTAGAAATATATAAAAAAGCCAAGCAAAAGGCAAAAGAAATAAGAAAGAACGCAATTGAAGCATTTTTAGAAGCAAAAAATATTAAAGTGAAATATAATTTGAATACTATTCTTGATGATTCATCTAGCGATGAAGAAAACGAATTATTAAATCTTAGTTAATATTATTTCTTTTCTCTCAAAATAATTTTAATAATAGTATTAAAATTATTTTTTTATTTTATAATTTTTTATTTTATAATTTTATAATTTTAATTTTTATTTAATGTTAATGTTAATATTTAATTAATTAAATATTATTGAAAATTTTTTATTGTTTATTTTATATAAAATGAGTGGTATGAAGAAGTTTCCAAAAGGACTTAAACCAGAATACATTTTAGGAATTATTACTTTAGTAGTTGTTGGTTTTGCTCTCTTTAATTATTCTGAACAAAAAAATATATATCAATCACCAATGACCTCGGGACCATCGAATTTAGGATTTTCAGATGTTATTCCAAATCAAGGTTCAGCACCATCATTTAATGGACAACAAAATAATGTTCCTTCCATTTCATCTGATAACAATGTAATGAGTAGACAAGCGTCTAACCCATCTGATTTATTACCAAACGATACAAATAATTCGTGGGCAAATTTAAATCCTGTAGGAAATGCCGATTTAAGAAATGTTAGTTTATTAAATCCTACACAATTAACAGGAATCAATACACAAGGGTCAAGTTTAAGAAACCCAAATTTACAATTAAGATCAGAACCTCCAAATCCAAGAACAAATACTAATTGCCCTTGGAATATTTCTACTATTGAAGGCGATCAATTTAGAAAAACATTAGAAATTGGCACTTAGATAATACTTCGTAAAAATTCATACATTTATTAAATTTTGTAAATTTTATTATAAAATTTTATATTAATGAACACATTATTTAATAATAACATTTTTAATATTGTTATTGTCATATTTATTGTAATAGTTGCTTCAAAATTATATTTTAATAGTGATAGTTTTAATTTAAGATGTATTATATCAGATGTAAATGGTAATAAATATTGTGTTCGCGATAGAAGTAAATTAGAATTGGCAGCCGATAGATTGGCACACGTAAACAATAATTTAAATAAGTTAGTTAATCATTTATCCAAAAAATATCCAGAAAAAGAGAATGTTCGACGACTAGTAAAAGGTTACAATCCAAAGAAAATATATGAAACTTTGCCTACTAGTGAATTTACTGCGTATAGCGAAAATAAAGGTGAAAAATTGGCATTTTGTTTGGATACTGAAAAAAATAGCAAAGGACGCTTAATTGATATGAATACATTAATGTATGTTGCTTTACACGAAGTTAGTCACATTGCTACCAAATCAATTGGTCATAATGATGAATTTTGGAATAATTTTAAATTTATGATTACAGAAGCAAAAGAAATAAATATTTATAATCCAGTTGATTATAAAAAAGAACCGGCTCGTTATTGTGGTATGAATATAAGTGACAATCCTTATTATGATGTTAAATAATTATTTTAATAAATTACTTTACTTTTACTTAATAGTTATAAAAATTTATAAACGATGTCATAAATATTATAATTAATGCTTGTGTCTTTAATTTTGATTATATTTTTACTATAAAAATATAAATTATATATTTTTGTATAGTCTTCCAAATTAGGAAAATAACTATCACACTCAAACTCTTTTTCTAGATAAGTTATAATTATTTCATTAATATTAAAAATAGTATTTTTATAGGCGTGGTTAGTTAAAAACAATTTGTATATTTCTTCTCCACCAATAATCCATACTTCATCATATTTTTTTGACTTTACAAAATCTTCTAACTTTGGCAAACTTTCAAATGTTTTAACAATATTTTTATCATTTATTTTATCAATATGGAGAGATTTAGACAAAATTAAATTATCTCTATTTGCCAATCCATTTACATTATTTAAACTTTCATATGTTTTTCGCCCCATAACAATAGCATTATTTTTATTTCCACTAGTTAATCTTTTAAATTTGGCCATGTCTTCCTTAATATTCCATAATAGCGTATTGTCTTTGCCAATTCCATTATTTTTACAATAGGCAACTATAATATTTACAATCATATTTATATAAAATTATACTCTTATATTTATATAAATGTCAAATATATTTAAATTTTATATTAATAATAATAATCAATTTAATACATTATATTTATTTATTAAGAATAAATATTTGCCAACGCAATCAAGTCAACCAAGTCAATCAACTTTACCTAATGTTAAAGAATTAAATAGTAAATATAGCGATCCTCATAATTTTTTAAAAAGTGATACTTATCGCCAATATTTTATAGAAGATTTTAATGAAAATGATTTAGTATATATAAATACATTTAGCAGCAAACTTATTTTTGTTGATAATGTTATAAATAGCGATGATACTATTCAAACAATAAAATTAAAATTTATTCAAGCTATTAATGAAAATGTTAACGAAGATGAAAAAATTTGTTTTGAAGAAATTTATATGTATGGGCTGGCACCAGCAATATTAAATAAACTCGAATTATTTAATAATTTAACAAACAATAATAAAAATGATTTAACACGCAAAATGTTGACAAACTATTTTAAAAATATAGATGAAGGGTTTACTATTTTAAACGAGTTAGAAATTAAAGAGCATTATCTTTATGATGACATTAATTACATTAGTATTACAAATATTAATGAATATAGATCATTAGGGCAAAGTTTTATAAAATATCATGAAAACTTTATTGTTAATCCTTATAATTATGAAAATAGTCTAACAAAACAATCAAGTGATCTTATTTCTATAAATAATTATAATATGTTATTTGAATACAATATAATCAACACAATATATGTATGTTTGGCAAGTAATTTTTTTAAGATAAAAGATACTATTGAAGATGATGAATTATTGATAAAAATATATTTTAAATCATTATATTCAAAAAATATAATTAATACAAAAGATTTTATTACACAAAAAACAGAATTAATTAAAAAAAGTAATGAATTGTTTAATGATGAAAATTTTAAAAGTAAAAATGAGTTTCTCTTTTTTTTAGAAACAATTCATTCAAATTCAAGTGCGTTAAAATATGAAAACAAAGGAGTAAAATCTATTAATATAAATATTCATAGTACTATTAATTCGAATATTTCGTTAGAAACAATATTTAAATTATTTAATAGCAGTGAATTATATCCATTTATTAAATATAATCCAGGCAAAAAATTAGAAAATTTATATCGCCTTTATTGTGATAAAATAACTAATAATAAAAAAATACCAATGCTTAGTAAAACGTTAATATTAAAGTATGCTAAATTTTTAGGTAAAGCCCACACTATAACATTTTATGTTAACTCAAAAGAAGAATTATTCATAAATAATGTAAATGAATTTATAATAGAATTAGAAGATAGTGGTATTATTAATGTAAAAATAGACTTTAAAAATATTATAAGTATTGAAAATGAAAATATAAATATTTTAATTGCTAATAATGTGAATGCCATAATTAAATTCATTAAAAGTTTAATTGTTAATAATAGTATTGAATTATTTGACAAATTAACTAGTTCTAATATTGAAATAAATTCTATTAACTATGTTTATAATATTAATATTAAAGGAAGTCTTAGTTTAAAAAATATTAGTAATTGCATATATTTTTTATTTAATGTTAATTCAAAAGATGATACAAAAGATATAATACTGCGTTATAAACATGTATCGAATTTTAGTTTAATGAACTCAGAAAACTCATTTATAATTGAACTTATTAAACAAAAATTTACAGAAACCGAAATATTAAGCAAATTAGAAGAAAATTATAAATTATCATATGAAGAATCGAGGTCAAAATTAATAAGTGTAATTAACTCTTTAAAATTAGTTCAAAATACATTTAATTATAAAAAATTATCTATTAAAAACAATCCAGGATTTTTAACAACATTTAAAAAAACTACTTCAACCAATCTCTCAATTACTATAGAAAATATTGATGCCATTAATTATTTAAAAACGTTCGATGTGTATATTGATTCTATTGTTAAAATTTTATTTAATCAAGTAAAAGATAGTTCATTAGAGCAAAATATAAAAAATATGTGTAAAAAAATAACACCACGCGAAGAAGTTGAAGAAAAAAAATTAGAAGTAACTGAAATATCCGAAAAGCAAGAAATTATTAAAAATATTGCTCATTTGCTGGAAAATGACGAAACTGACGAAACAAGTTCAATGAATAATGATTTATTAAATATATTACTGGATGATGATGATGAAGAAGATGAAGAAGATGAAGAAGAGGAAGAAGATGAAGAAGAGGAAGACAAAGAGGAAGACAAAGAGGAAGACAAAGAGGAAGACAAAGAGGAAGACAATATTTCTAAAGAGTTGGCAAAAAAAATAAATATAGAAGACATAGTAGAAGACGAAGACGACATAGTAGAAGATGAAGACAATATAGCAGAACACGAAGACAATATAGTAGAAGATAAAAAAGATATTATAGAAGATGTAAAAGAACCAATCAAAGCACAAACAATAAAAGAAGAAATACCAGAGAATTTAAAAAAAGATCAACACGAAGAAGAAGGTTTCAAAGAATTTTCAGAAAAAAGTAATCCTATACTAAAACGATTAATAAATAAAGAACCAACATTATTTAGCACTGATAAAAATAAATTTTACACCGAATATTCACGATTATGTCAAGCAAATATAAAAAAACAACCTGTAATATTAACACAAGAAGAAAAAGACATTATAGATGAAAAAGATAAAAAATTTGAAACAAAATCATATACAGAAAGTTTTCCATATGGAACAAAAGAAGGAACAACTTACCACTACATATGTCCAAGATATTGGGATTTAGAAAACAATGTTAGTTTATCACACGAAGAAGTGGAAAAACAAGTACGTGAAAAAATAGGAAAAGTTATTACCAAAAAAAATAAGGATGGAAATTATGATGGAAACATAATGGAATTTACTGATCCAAAACATCATCTTGATGAAAAAGGAAATTATATAAATCATGTTCCAGGATTTTTAGATGAAAAACATAATAGAATTGTTAATGAAAATAGTTTTTGTTTACCTTGTTGCTTTAATAATAAATTATGGAATAAACCACAACAAAAACAACGCCGTGATAAATGTTTAAATTTAGATTATAAAATTAATCCTGAAGAAAAAAAAGAAAATTTCAATTACATTAAAGGACCAGATAAATTCCCATTAGAAAAGAAAAAACTTGGTTTTCTTCCAATAAGTATTCAAAAATTATTACAATTTGATAATTTAGATTGCGTAACAAAACAAGCACCCAATTTATTAAAAACAAATCATAAATGTTTGTTACGTTATGGAGTAGAAAATAGCAGTAATCAATCTTTTATTGGATGTATTGCTGATTTATATGAAACAGCAATATTAAATAATGAAAAACCAGTTACTATTGACGAAATGAAAACTATTATTAAAAATAGTATTACTATTGATAGTTTTATAAAATATAATAATGGTAATTTACCACATATTTTTATTTCTAAAAATTTTAATACACATAGTAGTACAATAGCTATTGATAAATATAAATTGAGTAAATTATATAAAGAAATTATAATAGGTTCAAGTGAAACCCAGACTAATTATGATGACAAAATAATATTGTTTAAAAAAATAATTAATAGTTTTGAAAATTTCCAAAACTATTTAGAAAGCAATTTAACAATTGATTACACTTATTTATGGGACATTATTTGTAAAAAAAATCCTTTACTTTTTCCAAAAGGGTTAAATTTAATTATTTTAGATATTACTAGCGAAGATGCCACAGATAATATTAAAATTATATGCCCTAAACAAAATTATAGTGATGAATTTTTAGATATAAAGAAAAAAAGTTTATTATTAATTAAAAAAGATGAGCATTTTGAACCTATTTATTTAATAAATAATACTATTACTAATTATGATTTTGTAAAAGAATTTACTTTTGCTAGTACTAGAGAAGAAAAAGAAGATGGTCCTCTGAAATATTTCAAACAAATTTTAAATAAAATTAGTAAAGAAATAAATATTAATTGTATTAGTAAAATAGATACAAAAAAATATGCGAGTTCAATTTATAATTTTACACCAAATATTTCATTAGATAATATTATTAATATTTTAGAAAAACTTAAATATGAAATTACTAATCAAATTATTGATTATAATAATAAAGTTATTGGAGTAACAATAAAAAAAGAAAATGAAAATGGTTATATTGAAAAAGGGTTTATTCCATGTTATCCATCGGCATTATCAAGTACTTATGAACAAATTTCATACAAACTAATAGATGAAATGTCTGATGAAGACTATAATGATTATACTAATACAAAAGAATTATTAAGAAAAATATACTACCAAAGTGAATATAAAATTAAATGTAATCCAGTATATAAAATACAAGAACAACAAGTAATAGTTGGTATTCTTACATTAGGTAATCAATTTGTTAGATTAAGCAAACCAGAGCAAAATAATGAGGATGACTTAACATTAATAAATAACAAGGATTATGTTTTTGTCGATAAAGAAATACAAACAAAATATTATAAAAATAATACTCAAAACGAGTTAATAAATAATATTAAATTGGAAACATTATTTTATAATAATTTTAAAAACACTTTTAAAAAAATATTAAATATTAACACAAATAATAAAAAGAAAAATGAATTGTTGCGAATAATAAATAATAATTCAATGTTATATTTAGATAAACTTTCAAATATTTATAGTATATTGAAAAGCATAGGAACTAATTATATTATATTTTCAGATATGGAACCTATTTTAAATAATATAAAATTATCTTCGTGTTTTGATGATGAAAAATGCCCAAGTATAATTTGTAAAAAAATAAATAGTAGTTGCTCGTTAATAATACCAAGAATCAATTTAATTGATAAAGAGAAAAAAGAAAAAAACGAAGAATTATACTATACTCGTTTATCTGATGAGTTTGTTAGATACAACAAATTTAAAAATTTTATTTTTGAAAATAGTAACGTTTATAGTTATGGTTCAGTAGAATATAATATTATAACCAATGAACTTCTATTATTTCAATCATCATTAACACCAGAATTTTTTAAAGAGTTACCTTATAGTAACAAAGATAATAATTATATTAGTACTATTGATACATTTGATACATTGGGATTTGAAAATACAGATAAAATTTTAAATTTAAAAAATGTAAAAAAAGAAAAAGCAGAAAAATTAGTAATAGAAGTTACTACTATTAAAGGTAAAGAAATTGATGAATACAAAGATAAAGAAGATGAAGATGAAGAAAAAGAAAAAGAAAAAGAAAAAGAAAAAGATGAAGAAAAAGATGAAGATGAAGATAAAGAAAAAGAGGAAATTTTATCGGAAAATGAAGAATTAGAATTAGAATTAGGTAAAAAATTAATTTTATTAAATACTTTTACAGATAAAAACTATAAATGTCCACTTTTGGACGTTAATATAATAACAGAAGGATTTAAATCTAACTTTAAAACTACTATTCATCAGTTAAGATATTCATTAGATAATTTAAATGATAGAATTTGTTCTTTCCAATTAATTTTAATAATAATCAAATATCATAACAAGGAGTTTATTAATTTAACTATTGATCTATTAAAAGAAAAATTAATTAGTTTATATAAAAATAATAATAATTTCAATTCTTTATGTGAAATTTTATTAAAAAATAATAAAAAAGTAATTATGGAAGAAGTTGTAAATGAAAAAATAACTAATAAAAAATTAACTATGTTTGAAGAACGTGTATTAAGCAATGAATATTATGTGACATACATTGATATATATTTACTATCAAAAGAATATGACTTACCCATAATATTATTGTGTAATACTATTATTGATTTAACTATTACAAAAGAAAAGTTTATTATATTTAATCTAAGTAGAACTAATAGTTATTTTTTTATTAAAAATCGCAGTTTGTATGATCGTAAAAAATTACATAATTATAAATTACTTATAAATTCTTCATCTGTTGATTTTAATGTTGGTAAAGATTTACAAGATAGTAATGAATATAAGTTATCTAGTAAAATAAAATATGCTATTAACAATTATGAAGACATTTTGGGTAATTATATCAATAATTATGGTTTAAATGATAAAAAACAAATAGCAGAACTAAAAAAATTAGAAAAACTAGAAAAACAAGAAAAAGTAAAACAAGAAAAACAAGAAAAAGTAAAACAAGAAAAACAAGAAAAACAAGAAAAAGTAAAACAAAAAAAACTAGAAAAACAAGAACAAGAACAAGAACAAGAAAAACCACAAGAACAAGAAAAACCACAAGAACAAGAAAAACCACAAGAAGTTAAACAGAAAAAACAAGAAAAACAAGAAAAACAAACCGAAAAAATAAAACCCAAACGTTGTCCAAATGGAACTCGTAAAAATAAAGAAACTGGAGATTGTGACAAAATTTAATACTATTTTAAAAATAAAAAAATGTTATAAATGTTTACTATTTATAACATTTGCCCATTTTAGTAACTGAAATATTTAAAAATCTAATTCATAATCATTACTTATTCCATTATTTATATTTTTAATAGAAGCAACACTAGACTCAATCAGTAAACTATTTGTGCTACATTCATTGGGAGTTTCACTGCTTATTTGATTTAATAATGCTTGTTCATCGCTTTCCTCTTCACTATGTCTAGAAGGTTCTTGTGGTTTTTTAATAGTCATTAAGAAGTCATTGTCAACCAATACTTTAAAACAATTAGTTCCATAATATCCTTGTTGTCCGCACATAATGTTTGCCGATACACCTTTCATATTATCTAACTCGCCGTGTTTGGCAGCTTTTAAGAACATTTCTGGAGTTTCTTCAAAAGAAGCCTTAGCAATAGCACCAATATCATCATTATTAATACCATGCCTAAAAATAGAAACCATCTTATCATTACACGTCATTCTATCTGCCAACATAATTAAATGATGATAATTAATATATGTGCTATCAAACTCAATAACCTCTGAAAATTCATCAAATATACTTTGCCTGGCAGCTTCAATACCAAATGTTTCATAAATTTCTATAATATGATTTGATGTGGTTCGTGTTTTATCTACAAAATCGAGTGCCAAAATATCTAATAAATTAGTGCCTAATGTATCTAATACCCACAAATCTTTTTTAACATATTTTGTATCAATTTCCTCAAAATTGTCTGTGATTTTACGTAATGTTACTTTGTCAATATTTTTTACTCCACGTAAAATCAAGTTGTCTAGCAACTCCTCTTGTAAATTTCGTAATAAATATATTTCATCGCTTTGATCAAGTGATTCCAATACATTTTTATTCTTCTTTTTCTTTAATAATTGAAGATTTTTATTAATGCGAATTCTAAAAATTAATTTTTCAGAATTATAATCAGTATACATACACGTTAAATTATTATAACTATTCATTAAAGCAAAATGTAGGTCATCCATAGTAATATTTTTATCTAACATTTCTATTTTATTCATATATATTCTAATAATCCATTTTGATTTATCTTTGCTACTATCATAAGTTGAATTACAATCATCTAATAATTTTTCAAATTCATTATATTCTTTCATTAAATCAATGTCTTCACTAATTAATGTATTTAAATCGTCAGGGTCAAAACAAATCTCAATTGATTCAACAAGCGAGCGTAATTTTGTATTCTCAATCTTAGAAATATATGCTTTAGTTTTATTTTGGTCATAGCAATCCAATTTATTTAAATAAATTGTGCATGATAAACTCTTTGGATTATCACTTAACGATAATATTTCTTCAATGCGAGGAACACCACGAGTAACATTAGATTTTGAAGCAACACCGGCAAAATGAAATGTGTTTAATGTTAATTGTGTTGTAGGTTCGCCAATACTTTGTGCAGCAATCATTCCAACCATTTCCCCAGGAGCAACAAGTGCTTTCTTATACGCATTATTTATTATTGTTATTAAAATATCAATAGATTTACGTGTTAATCGTTTATGCATTAATAAATCCTTTGGACTTAAGTAATAGTAGTATAATACTTTGAATAATTCATTTGGTTTACAATAGTTTAACAAGCTCAATTTTTCAAAATTAGCTTCAATAATTTCAAAAACTTCTAATGGGGTAATATCTATGATTACATTTTCTTCTTGATTACCAGCAATATTATTAATAATATGTGTAAATGATACTGGCACATTTACAGATGGTTTATAAACACGATTAAATATTTTAGCAATTACGTCATCGCGCGCTTTAAGTATAAAATCAATATAATATTTACATTTTTTATCTAATTCTGTTTTTTGCCTTTTAAATTTACCATAGGCCTGTTTTGTATACAATGTTCCATAAAGTGAGTCTTTAGAATAATCATTTGGCATTTGATAATGACCATAAATCTCTTCAATGGTCATATTAACAAATGGAACTTGTTGTGACTCAACTCTTACTGGATCAAAATTATCATCACCATAACTATATTGAATAATTTTATTCTTATTATTGCGAACAGTCATATCATAATGAACCATTAAATCTTCTAATCCTTTAATCAATCGTCGTTGAATATATCCTGTTTGACTAGTTTTACATGCTGTATCAATCAAACCTACACGACCACCCATAGCATGGAAGAATAATTCATCTGGATTTAATCCTTCAATAAACGAATTTTCCACAAATCCACGTGCGTTTGGAGAATCATCATATTTAGTATAATGTGGTAATGTTCTATCTTCAAACCCATAAGGAATTCGTTTTCCATCTACATTTTGCTGTCCTAAGCATGAAATCATTTGTGATATATTTAAATCACTGCCCTTTGAACCTGCGTTTACCATAATAACAAAGCGATTAGAACTATTTAAATTTTCACGACCTAATTTACCAGCCTCGAAAGATGCCTTGTTTAAAATATTGTTAATACGTGTTTCAAATTCATCTACATTAGAGCGCCCTGTTTTATTATCAAAAATACCTAAATGTGTTTCATCTATTAAAGATTTGACCTCTATTTTCTTCTTATTAATAGTTTCATTAATTTTATCATTGGTTTCTTTATCGGCAATAAGATCACTAATTCCCACGCTATAACCATGAACTTTCATGTATTCAGTGACAATATCTTGTAAATTATTAATAAAATCACACGCGGCATCAACATCATAATCATTATAAATCCTATGAATTAATCCACGTGTTGTATCGCCTAGAATACTTTTTTCAATATGACCACGTTTAATAGTTCCCTTATTAATTTCTAAAACATTATTAGATTTACTATAATCTTCTCTTTCATTATATTGCTTTGTTTTATATTTTAAAGTAATATTTGGAATAATTTGACTTAATAATGAAAAACTGCTTCGTGTTGCTTCATCAAAATTTATTTTTTTTAAATCAATAGTTTTAAGATGCGCCATTAAGTTCATTGATGTGCGAGAGTTAAAATTAATAGCTTCTCGTGTAAATAAATAAGTACTTAATAACGAATCTTGAAAAATACCAACAATAGATTTATTATTTGCCGGACTAATAATTTGATATTTTACTGCGGCCAAAGTTTTAAGTTCGATTTCTGATTCATCGTCTTGTGGCATATGTAAATTCATTTCATCCCCATCAAAATCGGCATTATATGGTTTTGTATCAGCAACATTCATTCTAAAAGTGTCTCCTTTCATCATTACTTTAGCAATATGACACATCATTGACATTCTATGAAGAGTTGGTTGACGATTAAAAAGCACGGCATCACCATCTAAAATATGACGATGAACAATATCACCTAATTCTAAATTAATAGACTCACGATCAACATAACGCAAACTAATACAATCTCCGTTTTTTCTTTCATAAATTTTTGCTCCGGGATACTCATCTGGACCATTTAAAATTAATTTCCGCAAATAATTTCTATTTTTAGAGGTAACATAAATTGGTTTTGTTAAATTTTTGGCAACTTTTAATGGGACACCTAATTGACTAATAGATAAATTGGGGTCTGGTGTAATCACCGAACGAGCACTAAAATCAACACGTTTACCCATTAAATTTCCTCTAACACGCCCTGTTTTGCCATTTAATCTTTCTTTAATTGCTTTTAATGGACGTCCAGAGCGTTGAGCAACCGCAGCCACGCCTGGAATTTTATTATCTACTAATGTAGCAATATAATATTGAAGAACAGTAGTCCAATCATCTATTACATTTGATGCCGAATTTTGCTCTATTTTTTCTTGTAACATTTTATTGGCTTTAATAATATTAATAATAATATGTGTTAAATCATCTTCACTTCGTTGCTGTGCATCATGCTTAATCGAAGGTCTTACTTGTGGTGGTGGAACTGCTAAAACTTGACAAATCATCCATTCTGGGCGCGACCAAATTGGACTAAAACCCATAAAATTTACATCTTCATCTGAAATTTTTTTAAAAATCTTCAACATCATTTCAGGAATAACTTTCATGGTCATTTTTGTATCCTCTTTTTTAAAATCATAATTATTAAATTCCTCTTCTTTATCATTCCATTCAGCAATAATAGTTGCTAAACCTTCTTTTCTAATTTTTGGTTGTAAACACCCACAACCATTATGTGAATCCTCACCACAACGATGTTTTTTACTTGCTAACGCAAACACTTTATTCCATCGTGGTTCAGCATTTAATTTTAATAAATAATTATATTTTTCTTTATCAATAAGCAGTTTGCTACATTTAATACATATACATCTACATATTTTCATAATAGTTGATAAATATTGAATATAATAAACTGGTCTAGATAAATTAATATGACCAAAATATCCAGGCGTCTGAACATAATCTAGTCCATCTGTTGGACAAATCATTCCAGGATCTAAAACTCCCATTCGTGGGTCAAATAGTCCACCTAAAACCGGCTTGTTATTTATATGAGTATCCCTATTTGTAATTTCTACAACAGAACCCTTTTGTATTTCGTGGGGACTTAAAATACTAAATTGAATACCGATGATTTTAGATGGTTTTTTATTTTCAAAATCAGTCATTCTTTTATAATAGTTAAATAATATTTAAATAATATTTATTCAATTTTTAATTTTATAATGCCTTTATAGTTTTTATTTAATTTTTTATTTAATTTTTTTTTTAATTTTTTTGAATTTTAATTATATTTAAAAAAATTATTTAATATTTAATTATAAAATTGATTATTATTTAATAATATTTATAAATACTATAAATACTATAAATAGTATGCCCCATAAATATAATACTAGAATTAAATCAGGAGCTCTTACTCCATTTCTTTACATTGGGAAAAATGATGATGATAATAATGATGATAATGATGATGATGATTATTATCAAGATCGTCACAATGATCGTGAACTTAAATCTTATATAACTATTGATGATGATGATAATGATGATAATGATGATGATAATGATGATACTAGTGATACTACTGATAGTGATGATGATACAAATAGTTCAAGTTCAAAAGACAATAATGGCACTTCTGAATCTGGCGACTCTGATAAACATATTTCAAATAAGAAAAATAATTCTAATAAATTAAATAAATGTGACTATTATAAATTTTTGAATGACTTATATCCATCGCATTATAGTAAAAATAAATATATTGATGAAGTAAAAAAAACTATTTCTAATAAGCGTCATAAGAAGTGCGCTAGTAATTTTGTAATTAGTCCTTGTAATTTAAATAATTTATTTTCCCATAAAGTTATAAAAAAATCCAGAAAAATTTCTAAAAAGAAAAAAGAAAATAATTATAATTATTTGGATGATGAAAACAATAACAATACCGACGATGATGACGATGATGACGATGATGACGATGATGATGATACTAAGTATGAGAAAAGTTTATTAACACATGGATTTAAAAAAATATTTAACAATGTTAAAGGTTCTGACAAAAATATTAATATTATTTTGAATTTAAAGAAAGGTAGCAATAAGATTTATAATAATGAAAGTACTAACTCAGACCAAATAAGTAATTCATTATTTCCTAAAATGTGTTATGTCAAAAATAAATATTGTGCTGATGATGACGAGGATGAGAATGACAATGATGACGATGATGATGATGATGAGGAGGATGATAATGATAATGATAATGATAACAATGATGATAATGAGGGAAAGAATAAAAGTAAAAAAAATAAAAATGTAAAAAAAGAAAATAATGCTATGAATAATGAAGATACTATTATTCCAGCACCACCAAAAATATCTAATAAAAATTATAAAAAATTCGAAAGAATTTTAAATAATGAAGAAAAAGAGTCAGAATATTTTAAAACATGTTTATCTAAAAATCTACAATTAGAAGCCATTTCCAAATTAGAAAAACTTAAAGAATTAACAACTATTAGCAAACCTTATTTACTTCATTTGGTTGACCTTGATATTCCAGACCAATATAAGGCGTGTGCTTTGAGAAAAATTAATACAATGCGTTCTATGGGTTCTTATGGAAATAGTGAATACTATAAAATTAAATCTTGGGTGGATGCGTTTTTAAAAATTCCATTTAATAAATATAATAATTTACCAATTAGTTTTGCGGATGGTATTGAACAATGTCACGATTTTATGGAAAATTCTAAAAAAATATTAGATAGTGTTACTTATGGACTAGAAGATGCTAAAATACAAATTATGCAAATGATTGGTCTATGGTTAGTAAATCCAAATGCTGTTGGTTGTGCTATTGCCATTAAAGGACCTCCTGGAACTGGAAAAACAACATTAATTAAAGAAGGTATTAGTAAAATTTTAAATAGACCTTTTGCACTAGTTGCGTTAGGTGGTTGTGGAGATTCGGGATTTTTAGATGGGTTTGATTATACATACGAAGGCAGTAAGCATGGAAAAATTATTGATATATTAATTCAATGTGGATGTATGAATCCTATTATTTTATTTGATGAATTAGATAAATTGAGCGACTCTTTTAAAGGACAAGAAATTACTGGTGTATTAACACACTTAACAGATAGTACACAAAATACTAAGTTTAGTGATAAATATTTTTCAGAAATCAGTATTAATATGTCAAAAGCATTATTCATTTTTAGTTATAATGATGAAGCATTGGTTAATCCAATTTTAAAAGATAGAATGTATAAAATTGAAACAACAGGATACAAAACTAAAGATAAATTGATTATTGCCAAGGAGTATTTATTACCAAAAATTAGAGAAGAAATTAAATTTTCTAGCGAGTCTATTATTTTCAGTGATGAACTATTAGAATACATTATTAATGATTTTACAGAAAAAGAGGATGGTGTTCGTAATCTAAAACGATGCTTAGAAATTGTTTATAAGAAATTAAATTTATATAGATTAATGAAACCTAATATAAATTTATTTGAAAATAGTGAAGGTTTTAAATTAAAAAATAAGATTAGTTTTCCATGTATTTTAACTAAGCAAATGATTGATGATTTAATTAATAAAAATACTACAAAAGATATTCCATATGGTATGTATGTTTAATAAAATTTTATTATATTAGTTGAACCATTAGTTGAAATATTTATTAAATGTTAATATTTATAATAAATATTTTTTATTTTATTAGCATACACTTAATTTGCTTAATAGCTTCGTGTTCTTCTTGTAGTGATTGCCATATTTCTTGGTATATCAATTTGTGGCGGTCTTACTATTGCGTATGCTCTGCG
>Ga0209107_10000971_pt1 | contig 16235 bp, 13 predicted proteins | sample LakErihyJuly2011_2_FD_187460 | JGI IMG/M metagenome (GOLD analysis project Ga0209107, IMG submission 187460) | Freshwater microbial communities from dead zone in Lake Erie, Canada - CCB hypolimnion July 2011 (SPAdes) (version 2) | ecosystem: Environmental > Aquatic > Freshwater > Lentic >... | reverse complement strand
AAGCGAAGTCGGCATTGATAGAAGGGTAAATCAAGACATTACGACGGATGTTTGTATCACAACCGTTGTTGTTGTCTGTGATCTTCAAAACAACTGTAATTGTACTATCTTCCAAAGTTGCATCGCTGGTTTGGAATTGTACTTCCAAATCAGAAGTGGATGTAGGTGCAGTAAATGTAGCACCTGTGATTGCCTTACCTGCTTTGGTGTACGCTTGAACTGACGCAAACCAGTTGTTTGGCAATGAAGTACCGTAACTGCTGTTGCTGTATACACGTGGTGCAACAACATCATAAATTACAGGAACGTTCAAAACAGTTACATCAAACGGACGGCTCTTTTGATATGTCGCTTTGTTTGGTGTGGTAGTTTTAGCAGAGAATGCATAAACGCCTCCACCTGGAGCTGGCTTAACCGTAGTTGTGAAACTCAAGGTATCATTTTTGGTGTTATCATCTGGAATATCCAAATAGATCTTAATTTTAGTAGATCCCGCAATTGACAAAGTCATAGGCAAAGTAAAATCAACCTTTTCAGTCGCACCTGGCAAAATCTTAGCAGTTACCAATTGACGGGTGGCTTTTCCGTTCACACTGTAGGCAACGTAGAAATTGTAGATCGTATCTGCGAAGTTGTTCTTTACATAAATGTTACAAGCATTGGCCTGGTATCCAGCACATACACTAGTTGGTACTGTGAAATCAGTTTTGGTGGCTTCAGCATCCATTACATTCTCCAAGGCACCACGATCACTTTTTACCACATTACGCGCAACACTCCAAGCATCTTTCTTCACATTTGAAACAGTTGGAACGTTATTGGACATCTCAAAACAGTTAGAGCGGAAATCACCCGTTGATGTTTTTACCCATGCTGGGTTGTCGTACCGATTGTTTGGTCCAGCTTTCACATCTCCTCTCCAGCCTCCATAACTACCGTAACCAGATGTGCCAAGATGCCAGTATTGGTTTGGAACATTCAAATAGAACGTATTATGATCACACTCTTTGATGTTGTTCGCTGTAGTATTATAAATGTACGCACCATAAACATAATAAGGAGAAGTATAATCACCCACATTTCCTACAAAATACATGTTGCAATAATAATCTTGGAACAAATATCCATAAGAGAAGTGGTAGGTATACCCATTTGAAGGCACATTGTAATGCAGCGTATTCTGACGAACATCTGTAGTATATCCAGAATTTGGACAATACGTATAGATATTGTAGTTGCCATAGTAACCCAAGTTATCAGCAATCAAATTAGATGTGAATTCCATATTGTAGTAGTACATCATATAAAATCCATAAAAATATCCTTGGTTCGATGCCGTTGTATTTCTAATTAATTGGTTGCGATTTACCTTCCAAGAAGAATAATAGTAAATCTGAACACCATAGAACTGATAACCAGCCCAGTTGTCTTTAATTACGTTGTCTTCAAATAAATTATGTGAACGATTGGTGTTATATATATAATACAAATACCAACCGTAGCAATAGCCAGTACCCGCTTCACCAAACTTAGAATTCATCATTGTATTACCACTGATGTTGTAATCTGAACCGTAGTTAACATAGACAGGATACACAGCATAACCAGCGGCATAACTGCGGAAGTTATCAATTGTATTGCCGGTCAAGTCAACTACGTAATCGTAGTACATATAAAAGGAATAACCATAGTAGTAAACCATGATATTCTTCATTGTATTCTTGTCTACAGTAAATGGATAGGTAGTTGTTCCATAGTTATAGAAAGCATACATACCAAACCAGTAAGCGATATAGTTCGTAGTTGAACTATTAGAAGCATTCAAATATGGTAAATCGTGGATGTTGTTATTTCTGTATACCGTAGAACGATTTTTTCCGTAAGTATAGTAGCTATAAATACCGTACAGGTTGGTTGAAACCGCAGAACTGCTTGTTGCGTTTGAACGAGAAATATCATTATCTATAAATTGGTTACCGTTTGTATAGTAGTTCCAAATTGCACCATAGTAGTAATTCTGAATTTTGTTGGCTTTAATGTTGTTATCATCACCCACGCTAGAATAACTAGAAGTATTACCCATACAAGTAATTGCATAATATGGACCTGCAGAGTTAGCCGCAGTAGTTCTCATTGTACAATTAGAAATGGTGTTTTCTTTTCCGTTTGATGCGGATGTTGCAGATGTTGGACTTGTGTTTGAATTAGCAAACGCGACATAGTAAGTGGCTGAAGTTGCACTCACCAATGCTGAGAATTCCAAAATACAGTTGTCGATTTTGTTGTAATCTGAAGCGCCACTAAAACGCATCAAACCTGCATACGCAGCCGTTGTTGTGTTACGAATGGTAGCATTCTTGATTGTTACGTAATCAGCACCTTTAAAGGAAATCGCTTCGTACGAACCACCGTAAGATAACACCTTACTTCCGCCATCAATGGTGATGGTGTTGGTAGACGATGATCCAGAAATGGCACCAAACACCGATTGTGTGCTTGTTGTTACATCAGACTTAACTGTTACGGTTACCGCTGCACTCACACCCGAAGATGTTACCGCGCTTGCGAAATCGGACCAGCTGTTAAAGTTTGTGCCCGACGTGCTCGACGCTACGTCGATCGTGTACGAGCCGCTCAACTGTGCATTGGCTACCCCAGCCAAGAACAGGAGCATCAGCAAGAATTTCCCTTTCAAGAAACTCGCCGATTTTGTGAATTTGTAGTGTGTATTCATATGGTTTTTTCTTTTGATAAATTTGCTCACTGTGATATAAATCAGAGAATTGAGCGCTTTAGTGCACGCAATATCACAAGAAATAAGACAATATCTTTAAAAGTAATTTTTTTATGTCAATTACATGACATAAAAAAAATTAAATACTAAAAAAATCAATAATTAGGCATTATTTAAATTTAGAGTTTGTTCAAATCTGAGCTTGCGCTACTCGGATCCCATCCAATGCCGCACTCATAATTCCCCCGGCATAACCAGCACCTTCACCGCAGGGAAATAAATTGAGAATTTGAGGATGGGTTAAAGTGGATGAATCCCTAGGAATTCGAACAGGACTACTTGTACGTGATTCAATGCCTACCAAAATCGCATCGTTTGTCCGAAAGGCCTTCATTTTTCTACCCAAAACCACCAAAGACTCCTTGATTCGCGAATGCACCGCAGAAGAAAGCACATCACCAATTTGGGCACTAACCAAGCCCGGTAGGTAAGAGTTTGATGGCAAATCGTTGCTCAATTTACCCTGTATAAAGTCCTCCATTCGCTGTGCGGGCGCACTCAAACTACCGGAGGCCCTAAACGCCGTTTGCTCCCAATGCTGCTGATACCTTAGGGCTCGAAGTTCCCCATGAGCATTAAAATCGTTAAAATCCCGATCGTCTACTGATACTACGAAGCCCGAGTTTGCGAAGTTCCCGTTGCGTTTGCTGGGGCTCCAACCGTTCACAACCACTTCGCCGGCCGCGGTAGCGGCCGGCGCTATAATCCCTCCGGGACACATACAAAACGAAAACACACCCCTACCCTGTATCTGCTCTACCAAACTATAAGACGAAGGCGGCAAAAACTCACCCCTATTATCACATTTATATTGTATTTGATCGATGATGGATTGAGGATGTTCCAGTCTAACACCGATGGCGAAAGGCTTTGCTTCGATGGCAATATTTGCATCCACAAGCATTTCGAATATATCTCTAGCCGAATGGCCCGTTGCCAGCACCACTTTCTCGACCTTTTCCGTAGCGCCGCCGTTTAATCTCAAACCGACAATCCGATCCGATTCCATCACAAAACCATCAACCCGAGTATCGAAGCGAATTTCCCCACCATAGGCTTCTATGGTTTGGCGAATTCCCTCTACCAACTGCGGTAGTTTATTGGTCCCTATATGAGGATGCGCATCGTATAAAATAGAATCCGGCGCACCGTGATACACCAAGCACTGCAACACCTTTTGGACCGGTCCGCGTTTGTTACTCCGCGTATAAAGCTTCCCATCGGAATAGGTTCCGGCACCACCCTCCCCAAAACAATAATTACTGTCGGGATTCACCACCTTCTCACGGTTCAAAATCGCCAAATCTCTACGTCGTTCTTTCACCGCCTTCCCCCTCTCCAAAACAATGGGTTTGAGACCCAATTCTATCAACTCCAAAGCACAAAAAAGACCGGCTGGACCTGCGCCAATGATGTGAACGGGAGATGCTTTTTCTACCGATTTGAGTCGATATCCGTTCTCCGCCTCCACCAATTCTCCAGGCGCATATACATCGGCTGTTATCAAGAAAAACGGGGCTCTTCCGCGGGCATCCAAAGACTTTTTTCGCCATACCACCTTGCACGCATGGATGTCAAGTCCCGCCGATTTTGCAAATTGCGCATTCACCCAATCCGCCTCCACCACGTCTTGGGGGGAGAATTTGAGTTGAAACGATATTGGCATGGCACAAAAATACGAGCCCAATGATGTTTTTACGACCTGAAAAACAAATTATACGCTTAAATCCGTTTCGCTTCCACCAAATTCAACCTCGATTTTGTAAATTTGTAAATATGAAAGAAGTGGTGGTTAGCGGCATACGTCCAACCGGAAAATTGCATTTGGGCAACTATTTTGGCGCACTCAAGAATTTTCTTCGGCTTCAAGAGCAGTTTGATTCCTATTTTTTCATCGCAGACTATCACAGTTTAACCACGCATCCAACACCAGGTGATTTAAGCGCCTCTGTAAAGCGGGTTTTGGCCGAATATATCGCATTGGGACTAGATCCTGAACAATGTACAATTTACTTTCAAAGTGATTTGCCAGAGACGGCTGAGTTGTATTTGTTCTTGAATATGAATGCATATTTGGGGGAATTGGAGCGAGTAACATCCTTTAAGGAGAAAGCAAGAACGCAGCCCGACAATATCAACGCTGGCCTCCTGACCTACCCTGTTTTGATGGCGGCCGACATACTATTGCATCGCGGGATAAAAGTCCCTGTGGGCAAGGACCAAGAGCAGCACCTAGAGATGGCGAGAACCTTCGCGAATCGTTTCAATCGACTCTACAACAACGAGTATTTTCCAGAGCCCCAGGCATTTAGTTTTGAGCAGAATTTGGTCAAAGTGCCCGGACTAACCGGAACCGGGAAAATGAGTAAAAGCGCCGGGGAGGCAGATACAATTTACCTCGACGAGGAAGCATCTGTATTGAATCGGAAAATCATGCGCGCCGTGAGTGACAGCGGGCCTTCAGAACCAGGAGCACCCAAGTCCATACCGGTTCAAAACCTCTTCGATTTGATGGGTTTGGTGAGCGCCGCGGATACCATTCAATTTTTCGAAGACAGTCATAAAGCGGGCAACATCCGCTACGGCGATTTCAAGAAACAATTGGCCGCGGATATGGAGATTTTTATCGCTCCGCTGAGAGAGAAAATCCAAGCGACCTTGGGCGACGAGAAACGCCTAAACGATATCGCAAGGTTTGGCGCAGAAAAAGCCCGCATCTCAGCCCAAAAAACAATCAAAGAAGTAAGAGAAATCATCGGATTTAGCAATCGTTAATCGTCTTGAACCAACCAAACGCATCAATTTCAAACCCTTTGTATTAAATTGCACCCATGCTGAATGTTTCTTTGGTTATCCCGCTGTTTAACGAAGCAGAATCACTGCCCGAATTGCACGCTTGGATCGTCCGCGTTTGTAAGCAGGAGAATCTGACTTACGAAATCCTACTACTCGACGATGGAAGCAACGATGGGTCTTGGGACATCATCAAAAACCTAAAGAATCAAGATGCCAATGTTCGCGGTTTTAGATTTAGAACCAACTACGGCAAAAGTGCGGCATTAAACGTGGGCTTCGCCGAAGCAAATGGTGAAGTCGTGATAACGATGGATGCCGATCTACAAGATTCACCCGACGAAATTCCAGGCTTGATCGAGATGATCAAAACCGAAGGCTACGATGTCGTTAGTGGATGGAAAAAGAAGCGCTACGACCCCCTCAGCAAGACCATCCCAACAAAATTATTCAATTGGGCCACCCGTAAAATAAGCGACCTTGAACTGCACGATTTCAATTGCGGACTCAAGGCATATCGCAACGAAGTGGTAAAAAACATAGAGGTTTACGGCGAAATGCATCGCTATATTCCTGTGATTGCCAAGTGGGCTGGATTCCCCAAAGTAGGCGAAAAAGTTGTTGTTCACCAAGCCCGTAAATACGGAAGTACTAAGTTTGGCATGAACCGATTCGTGAATGGATTCCTCGACCTGATCAGCTTGTTCTTTATGAGCAAATTTGGCAAAAAACCGATGCACTTTTTCGGACTTCTTGGAGTACTCAATTTCCTCGTCGGACTTTCCATGGCCTGCTGGATAATTGTCGAAAAATTGATCTGCGTCATTCAAGACAAACGCGCCCCATTGGTCACTGATAGTCCCATTTTTTACATCGGATTGGTTGCAATGATCATCGGCACACAGCTATTCCTAGCCGGATTTATTGGTGAATTGGTGAGTCGTTCTAATCCCGAGAGGAACAATTACAACATCAAAGAAACAACCGACTAATGCACTTCGAGGGCAAACACATTGTCATCGTTGGACCTGCCCATCCTCTTCGCGGCGGTCTGGCAACCTACAATGAACGTTTGGCTAGAGAATTGATGAAAAAAAACCAGGTCACACTGCTCACCTTTAGCCTTCAATACCCCAATTTTCTATTTCCGGGTCAATCCCAATTCAGTAGCGACCCAAAACCTGAGGATTTAACGATTGATATTGCCCTAAATTCGGTGAATCCAATAAATTGGATTTCGGTAGGACGTAAATACAAAAAAATCAAGCCGGACATTATCATTTTTCGATATTGGATGCCCTTTTTTGGACCTTGTTTTGGCACATTTGCTCGCATCGTAAAAAGCAATCACCACACGCAAGTCATTGCGATTACTGACAACATCATCCCCCACGAAAAACGCTTTTTCGATACCCCTTTTTCGAAGTATTTCTTACCTGTTTTAGATGGTGCCGTTGCCATGAGCAGAAAGGTATTGACCGATTTACAGCAATTTCCAATGCGAAAACCTGTGGCAAAAACGGGCTACCATGCGCATCCATTGTACGACAATTTCGGGGCGATGGCCCAGCGCGCTGAAGCCTGCGAGGCCTTGGGGCTAGATCCAACCAATCGTTATGTTTTGTTTTTCGGATTCATCCGTCAATACAAAGGACTGGATTTATTGTTGGAGGCGATGGCATTGCTACCCGAATCATTAAACGATGTAAAACTGCTTGTGGCTGGAGAATATTACGAAGACGAGGCGCCTTACAACGAAATAATTTCCAACAAAGGGATTTCAAACAAAGTCATTTTACATACCAAGTTCATTCCCAACGGCGATGTTCGATGGTATTTCTCAGCTTGCGACTTGGTGGCACAGCCCTATCGAAACGCAACGCAAAGCGGGGTATCACAAATTGCCTATCATTTTGATTTACCCATGATCATTACCAATGTAGGCGGTTTGAGCGAGCTGGTTCCCCATGGCGAGGCTGGCTGGGTCTGCGAGCCCACACCCGAGGCCTTGGCTGATTCAATTGCCGCCATGTACGAATCCGGGCGATTGGAGTCGATGCGATCCAACATCCACGAATTGAAACAGCAGTTCAGCTGGCCATCCATGGTAAAAGCCTTGGAAGCGGTTACGCGTTAATTGGCATTCGTCGAACGAAACAACTGTTTAATCCCATTTCGCTATCAATTATTTATCGCCATTAAACTTGGCATCATTTTGTAGGTCTAATTCTTTAGAAAGGAGACAAAATCATGAAAAACGCTTATGGATTCATCACATTCTTGGCACTGTCATTAACTACAGTTGAATTAGCAGCACAACCAACACCTAGGCATCGCAGAGACCGCAGGGAGGACATCAGAGACCGACGTGAAAACGTCAGGGATCGTAGAGAAGATGTGAGAGACCGCAGAGAGGATGTGAGAGACGCTCAACACCAAGGCGGACCACTGGATCGCATCGAGGACCGCAGAGATCAAAGAGAGGACGTTCGGGACCGCAGAGAGGATATACGCGACCGACGAGAAGACCGACGAGATCGCAGGAGAAAAGGGAATTACGCAACGGTCTCGCACCCAGAACCCCGTGTAATTTTGCACACACAAGTCGGATTTCGAATGGGTTACGGGCCGCAATTGCGCGGACCAAGACACCACGGACACCCCCGACATCACCGCTACACCCATGGCAGACAACACCATCTGCATTGCAGAAGATGAGCAAAAAATAGAAAAAATGTGGAACGCCTGTGAACAACTTCACGGGTATTTTTTATTTAACTAACTATTGGATAACACATTGATAACAATGTAAACTAAGATTGCATGAAAATATAACAAACCAACAACATGCTTAACACTACAATCGTAAACGGAGCCGAAGTCATGGAAATTTTCGGGTTTGCCTTTATCGGAGGAAATTGGATTCCTCTGAAATAATTACGGGGCTCATTCACTATCTTTGATCCCTCCTAGAGAGGTGTCCGAGTGGTCTAAGGAGCACGCCTGGAAAGTGTGTAAACGCCAAAAGCGTTTCGAGGGTTCGAATCCCTTCCTCTCTACAACAAACCCAGTTTTAACCCTCTTTTTCCCCGAATTCTAGCGAATTTGGGGTTTTTTATGCCATTTTGGGCCTGGAATTCACTTATTTGCTCCTAAGCTAGGTGAGTGATTCGGTGGACCAAAATCCAAATCGAAAAAAGTCCACCTAGGGCTCTGTATCTTGTTGAAATATTGGTGATTACGCTCACTTTTAAACACTAAGCCAACTCTAGTTTGTTATTTGCCCATTTTACGTGTCCATGAAATAAATGGGATTCCAAATATTCCATCACCATAACTCAAATCAGCACCACCTAAAATGGCAAAATCAATAGTATTTTTTCGACCTGAGTAGAAACGCATTCCTGGGCCACCAACAATTGTATTTCCCAATAGCCATACCTCACCCATAAAACTCAAATTCGAATTCACACGTTGATTCCAACACAAAGAAATCGCAGGTAGAAAATCATTTTCACGTCCTTCATCATAGTAATAAGAATACCCGATATATGATTCCCCCAAAACACCACCATTTATTGTAATATTACTTTCAGCATTTCCAAATGTCAAACCCGCATACCCGATACCCAAATATGTTCCCGGATCAATATATGTTAAAGACCCCGCTTGAATACCGGTGGCCAAATAAATATTCTTCTTACCATCCGCTGATTTATGCAACGTGTTTGTATATTTCATATTCACTAAAAACGGAGAGGCCCATAATGTACTTGTAATACCAATACTAAAGTGGTCAGTCAATGCATACTGTCCCTGATAAGCTAAAAAATAAATTGCTTGGATATAACCCTCACCCTTTTTCAAGGGTATTCCAGATGGCGAATAAAAGTATCGACTGGGATGCGGATTTGGAAACACTCGTTTTCCTCCCACCGTTGGCATAGTTGCAGAAACTGTAATTGTCCTGATCTGATATTTAGGAATCAATATCAGTCCTTTATCAACTGTCATTATCCCAATCTCTCTTCCATCATCAGAGACCTTTTTCCCTGTTATTGACGTGTTATTTTCCAACTCCACCACAACATATTTGAGGGTTGTGTCTGCAGTATTTAAACTATCAATGGCAGGCTGAGAATTCACCTGTGAAATCAAACTGTCGAATGAGCAACAAAAAACAGCTAAAGCGAATACATGTTTTAAAATTTTCATAATTTATTTTATCGAAACTAGACGTAATAATCCAATAAGAATTACGGAAAAACGCAAATACGTAGTTTTTCTTTACGGATAATCGCAAATCATAATTCAATTCGATATTAAATGAATATGTATCCCAGCACCTAACAAGGCCTGAATGTAGGCGATACACCAAACAGAAGTTTAGATTCCTCCTGCATGATTTGGAGCAGTTTTTACCCTCTTTTTCCCCGAATTCTAGCGAATTTGGGGTTTTTTATGCCATTTTGGGCCTGAAATTCACTATTTTCCCGTTTCATTCATGGGCGAAGCAAAAAAAATCGAAATCACCAATTTTCTATTGATTTGGGTTACTCTGTTTTTTGCATTTCAATTCCCATTTCAACTGTTCCTGTTCTCTTATGCGGTTTTGGGGCCACTCCACTACCTTACAGAAATCAACTGGCTGGATAAGAAGAATTACTTCTTGGCGCATCAAAACGACAAAAAACATTATCTCAAAGCGGTGTTTGTTGCTTTACTATTACTCACAATCACATTCGCCTTTTTTGAAATTGGGAAATGGGAGCTAACCAAACCCCTGCAAGAATCAATTGTAAAATCCGATTTCTCAAAACCGCTCAGCACCTATACCCAATGGAGCTTTTCAGCCTTGTTCGTGGTATTCATTTTCGCCGTGGTTTTCCAATCTACCCAACAGACCACCAATCGGATGCTCATCATTGGAATCTGTGCACTTGCCACCGTCTTCCTATATAAATTCACCTTTTTTGCCGTTTGTTTTGGCATACTCCTGCCAACAATCATCCATGTATTTCTCTTTACGATACTTTTCATGTGGTCGGGTGCAAAAAAAAGCAAATCTACCTGGGGCTATGTAAATGTTGTTTCGATGTTCTTCGTTTTACTTGTCATCGCATCAAAAGAAACGCTAGCCCTCCCCTCTGAAACAGCAAAATCTACTTTCGAAACCTTCATCGCGACCAACTTCCACCAGGTCAACTACGCTTTAACACGCATGCTTGGTCATTCCGATGGCAGCAACTGGAACCTGCAACTCCCCATCGTTTGGAAAGTTCAGACCTTTATCGCCTTCGCTTACACCTATCACTACCTCAACTGGTTTTCAAAAACGTCCATCATCCAATGGCATAAGGTCGATAAACGCAAAATGTACATCACACTTTCTTTGTGGATTGCCTGCTGTTTGATGTTTTATTTCAACTATCGCATCGGACTAGTCGCCATTTACGTGCTAAGCATGTTGCATATCATCTTAGAATTCCCATTAAACGTAGCCTCAATCAAGAGCTTATTCCTCAGCACAAAATCGGACGTCAAAACAAAATCGTGACCTACGAAACTCGGTTATCGGAAATGGATGGCTCAGTTTAGCAGGATTTTTGGAGAATTACGGATCGAATTTTTGAAATTTTTAGCACGCACTTTTTGATTGCAGTATATGTATCTTTGAGATACCATGACAACCACTTACATCTATTTAGGCGTTGCAGCTCTTGTTTTGCTGGCATCTATCCAAACCGTTCAACAAGGAAGTATCGCAATCATTACCATGTTCGGTAAATACCGTAGAATTCTATATCCAGGACTGAATTTAAAGATTCCTTTTCTTGAGGTGATTTATCGTAAAATATCGATCCAAAACAGGAGTATAGAGTTGGATTTCCAAGCGATTACACAGGACCAGGCAAACGTTTATTTTAAGGCGATGTTGCTTTATTCAGTATTCGATAATCGTGAGGAAACGTTGAAAAATGTGGCCTTTAAGTTTGTTAACGACCGTGATTTTATGACAGCGTTGATCAGAACGATTGAAGGTTCGATTCGCGGATTTGTTGCTACCAAAAGACAAGCCGAAATCCTAGCCCTTCGCAAAGAAATCGTAGAATCGGTAAAGGAAGGCATCGACGCGGTTCTAGAGGCATGGGGTTACCATTTGATCGATTTGCAGTTGAACGATATCACTTTTGATGAAGTTATTACCAAGAGTATGGCGCAAGTAGTGGCATCGTCTAATTTGAAAGCGGCTGCTGAGAACGAAGGTCAGGCCTTGTTGATTACCAAAACCAAAGCTGCGGAAGCGGAAGGTAACGCCATCAAAATATCTGCTGAAGCCGAGAAAATTGCGGCGCAGATGAGGGGTGAAGGTATCGCATTGTTCCGTAAAGAGGTTGCCAAGGGTATGAGCGACGCTGCCATCGAAATGAAGGAGGCTGATTTGGACTCATCGTTCTTGTTGTTTAGCATGTGGACGGAAGCCATCAAAAACTTCGCAGCAGACGGCAAAGGCAACGTAATTTTCCTTGATGGATCAACGGACGGGATGAACAAAACCCTGAAGGAGATGATGGCGATGAATCAGATTGATGCCGCCGCCGGAAAATCCACCAAGAAAAACTTAGGTTAAGCCGACTACTCGGGAATCACGCATTCCCCCATGATTTTGTGATCTTCAATAATGGGATCCACCGTAATTACGGGAGGTTTGGTGATCTTCACTTTTCCCTTGATGTACCTATTTGGCGCGGGAACCATTTTTGTTACCGGCTTACCCATTTTGGGAGAAACTGAATCTTGTTGCTCCGTAATTTCCACCTTACCGGTAACGGTATTGCTGCAGGAAGAAAGTCCAACACCCAACACAACGATCAATACATAAGCGAAATGTAGCAATTGAGTCGGGGGCGATGGTCGCTGTGGAATCACTTTCACCAAGGCGCGATCCACTTGGTCGGCGTTGAAACGACCGCATACTTTTTGGGATTTGGGTTGGGAGAAGTAATTTAAGATTTGCGCGTCCGACATCATAGAGAAGTCGACAACAGATTTTTCACACGCATTACAGAATTTGCCCTGGGCTTCAGAGGTCATTTCTGACCAATCTTCATGACAGGGTTTGTTAATTTGAATTTTCATCAGCTTGAGTTTTTAGTTACAACAGGGACTTAATACCGCAACTGAACAAAAGGTAAATGGCGAGAGAGAGACAAATAACGAGAGAGGAATCCAAAAACGGAATGACATAAAAATGACACGAAATACAAATCCCCAAAAACCATAAAACCGTTGCATTGTTAAATTTGCACCATGTCTGACACAGCATCACAAAATCAATATTTACATCAGCTACAAAATAGCATCGAACCCCTTAGAACGAAGCTTGCACATCACCCCCTTTACAACAAAATCAACTCGCGTGAAAAGCTTCAGACTTTCATGCAACACCATGTATATGCGGTATGGGATTTTATGTCGTTGCTGAAATATTTACAAAACAACCTCACTTGCACCCAGGCTCCATGGACACCGAAAAGCACAGCCGAATTGCGTTTTTTTATCAATGAAATCGTTTTAGGCGAAGAGAGCGATGAAGATCCAAATGGCGGACATATCAGTCATTTTGAGTTATACAAACGTGCGATGTCAGAGGCGGGCGCATCGTTCGAAGGCATCGACGAATTGGTAAATCGCGTTGCAGAAGGAACAGAACTGCGACAGGCGATTGAGCTAAGTAGTGTTCCGAGTTCAGCAGCGAAATTCATCGCGACCACTTTTGATATCATCGACAGAGACAACCTACACGAAGTGGCTGCGGCGTTCGCATTTGGTCGGGAAGATTTGATTCCAGACATGTTCTTGGCGATGGTAAAAGAGCTCAATGCCAACGGTCAGAATTTCAATACGCTGATTTATTATTTGGAAAGGCACATTGAATTGGATGGCGACCACCATGCGGGGCTCTCTGCGTTGATGCTTTCCCATGTTTGCGGCGAAGATGCTCAGAAGTGGTCCGAGGCCACAACAACCGCGCAGGAAGCATTAACTGCTAGGATTGCATTGTGGGATGGAATTACGTCGTTGATTTAACCAAACTTTCCTAAAGCGCTTCGATACCCTTATTTTTGAGGGATGCGATGCGGGCGATTTCCTACTATTTCGATTCATTTCAGAAGTCTTATCTGGCTTGTTTCGTTTTTGTTATTCAAACCATTGGGCGCGCAGAAAGCAATCCCGGTTGAGCCCTATATCGCCGAGGCGCAGCAATATTACATCGCAAATTGGAAGAAAAGCGTACGAACATTAACCCATGATTCGGCCGATTTTATCGGACTGCCCTACCCTTATTCTACCCCAACCCTGGCGGGTAATCAGATGTTCCGCGAAATGTATTATTGGGACAGCTATTTCATCAATTGCGGATTGCTTGCTTATGGGAGTCATCCCCAACGTGACGGCGAGTCTACTGCCGACGAGAAGTTAGCCATACAACAAGCCATTAACAATTGCAACAACTTAATATACTTGGTAAACAAATTCGGGTTTGTCCCCAACGCAAATCGTTTTTCGATGACAAATCGAAGTCAACCACCTTTGCTTGGCGCGATGATCAATGACATTTTCGACGTCACTAGCGATACGGCTTGGTTACGAAAGGCTTTATCGGCTCTGGAAAAGGAACATCATTGGTGGATGGCAAATCGTTCACTAAATCTATCGCCCAGCGAATATGCCGGCATCAAAGCAGGAAAACAGGATACCGCTTCCTTGCGCCTCAATCACTACGGAAATAGCGCAGATGATGCGTTTTTACTTCGATTTTCAAAGTTCTTATCGGGCCGACTCGGACCAAAATTCGACTCCCTTTACCTCAGCCTGAACTTGGATAGCTTCGTGGGCGGCTATGGACAAAAACGACCCAAGGGATTGCGATTAGCTAGCCATTTATTGGCGGAGGCGGAGAGTGGATGGGATTTCACCACAAGGTTTAACGCTCGCTGTATGAGCATTGCCCCCTTGGACCTAAACTGCTTGCTTTATTTGAGCGAAAAAACCCTAGCCACCGGTTACAAAACCCTAAAAGAGCACAAAAAGTCGCGGGAATGGCAGCGAAAACGTAAAATTCGCAAAGCATTGATAAACAAGCTATTTTACGACAAACATACCGGATGGTATTGGGATTACGATTTGGCAAAACGTGAAATCAACTTCAATCACAACGCCGCTCAATTCATGCCCTATTTTGTTGGATTGGCAAAGCATAATTCTCGAAATAAAACGGCCTTGGCGAGGTTATCTAACACTTACATTGGGAAATTTGGCGTTCACCCTTGCTTGCCATTGTCGAAAGATTCTTCTGCGATAGCTGCAAATCGGGTGCATTGGAAAACCCAATGGGACAGTCCAAATGCTTGGCCACCGTTGACGCATTTCGCCGCGCAGGCCATCGAAAATTATGCTACGGGTCGGGGAAAATTGACAAACCTCATGCTCAACATAAAACGAAACCAACTGATCGTATCGTTCATGGAATCGGTGGAAGTCCAATTTGCGATCACCCAGAAATTTTGGGAGAAATACAATATCGATTATGGCACATTGCAAGTAGTGAATGAATACCCGATGCCCGATTTTTTTGGATGGACGGCGGGAGTCTATATGGAATATCGCATGGAATTTGAGGGGCATTAATCGCAATCCCTTATTTTCGTAGTATGATTCACGGTAAAAAAGTTGTGGTTGTTCTTCCGGCGTACAATGCGGCGCTAACGTTGGAGCAAACGTATCGTGAAATTCCGTTCGACATCGTGGACGAGGTTGTTTTGGTGGACGATGCTGGAGGCGACGATACCTTGTCGGTTGGGGCGAGCTTAGGCATCAAACATCTAATTCAACACGAGAAAAACCTAGGCTACGGGGGCAATCAAAAAACCTGTTATCGCAAGGCGTTGGATTTGGGGGCGGATATCATCATAATGCTCCATCCGGATTATCAGTATACGCCAAAGCTAATCCCCGCCATGGCTCATCTGGTGGCAACGGACATTTACCCGGTGGTATTGGGATCTCGCATTTTAGGCAAAGGCGCTTTAGAGGGTGGAATGCCCATGGTTAAATACATAGCCAACAGGATCCTTACATTGATTCAAAACATATTCATCAATCAAAAACTTTCTGAATACCATACGGGTTACCGCGCATTTTCGAGAGAGGTTTTAGAGTCCATTCGTTGGGATTTGAATTCGGACGACTTTATTTTCGACAATCAGATCATGGCACAATGCGTAGATGCTGGATTCAAGATTGGCGAAGTAAGCTGTCCAACCAAGTATTTTGAAGAAGCAAGTTCGATCAATCTGCGGAACAGCGCCATTTATGGATTGGGATGTTTGGGGGTCTCTATTCGATACCGATTACATCGATGGGGGCTGTGGAAATACTCGCTGCTTAAGTAATTATTAATTATCGCAAATCGCGAATATTAAAATTACGGATTATCGCAACTTGATTAGATTTACTAGTGTTAATTTGCGTTGCATTTCAAGTGCATTGGAATTTCTCAGTGTTCGCCTGTGTAATCGGGGGAAGAGATTGGCTTCTTGGATGAGCAATAGGTAAATGAAAAGATTCGCAATTGTAACAGGCG
>Ga0209107_10000970_pt1 | contig 16248 bp, 13 predicted proteins | sample LakErihyJuly2011_2_FD_187460 | JGI IMG/M metagenome (GOLD analysis project Ga0209107, IMG submission 187460) | Freshwater microbial communities from dead zone in Lake Erie, Canada - CCB hypolimnion July 2011 (SPAdes) (version 2) | ecosystem: Environmental > Aquatic > Freshwater > Lentic >... | reverse complement strand
TTATTAATGACTACATTTTTAGTTTTAGGAATAGCATCTTTTATTAAGTATCTGTTCTATAGTAAAAAGAAATAAGATATAAAATATAAAAGCCACTCTTAGCAGTGGTTTTTTTATTTATGTTGTTATTAAATTTTTGCCAAAAATTTTAGTGTCATACCCCATGTATAAGATGGAGGGGTGGAGGGGGTATACATCTCTTTTATAACTCCGTTTTATTCAATTCTATATATTGAAAAGTTAATTGTATCAGCATATAACTATATGATTTATATAGGGTTTATGTAGCTGACTTAGAGTAAACTCTAAACACTCTAGCTGACTCTACTTTAGAGATAGCAGGATGGAATATAAACTCTAGCTCTCTACACACCCTAAGGGGGTAGAGATGCTGGAGTTATTCTTTCATACCTTCATCAGTAATCCATACTTGGTTGCTAACATTCCCTCTTAAACCTGTGCCAACTAATCCTTTATTTACTAAGTTACCTATAATCTCTCTCATGTCATGAGTTCTTTTTGCTGAGGGAAATTCAGTCCAAAGATTGCAGCATTGCTCTATTACGATATCAATATCATCGTGACCAGATGGCAATGGTAATAATCTATCTTTAAGCAAATTAAGCACTCTTGTTTGTTTGTCTGATAATCTAACTTTTTTCTTTTTATCTATTATTTCTCCAAGCTTTTTGACGGTGCATGTTGTCTCAACTTCACCATTCATTTCTACTTCAATTTTTTCTAATCTATAGCCGTATCTAATTCCACATTCACTATCTTTAGATTTTTCTAAAGACCATTCACAATTTCCATTACTATCTTTTTTAACATAGATGATGGTATCCATTGACGCCTTTAGACTTGAACTTCCTCTCATTCCTCTAGACTCATCTTTACCTGAATGGTGAATAATTAATACAGTAGAGTTGAGTTGCTCAGTAATTAACTTTGCTTTTCTAATAACACCACTCATCTCAGAGGCAGAGTTCTCTTCTATATTTGGACAAGCCATATTGAGAGTATCTATAATCACCATTCCACTATGAAATTGTTTTTTCTTGTAATGACTGATGAATTTCTCAACTGAGCCATTCTGTCCTAAAAGTAAAGTATCATGAGTTGTAAGCATTTTAGTAGGTGATGTGCCATTTTTCTTACACCATCCTAAAATCCTTTTAGCTACCCCTCTAAACCCCTCTAATGCAGTATAGACGACTGGTATTTCTCTAGAAACTGGAAGTCCAAACCACTCTGAGCCAGATGCTAAATGCAAAGCTAAATCTATAGCTAAAAATGATTTTGTAGACCCACTTTCACCATATATTGTTGCTATGCCACCATCAACCAAGATGTCTTTTATTAGCCAATTTAGCTTAGGAAGGTTTTCAAGTTCTTCAATCGTATAACTTCTTCTTGTATCAACTTTGCTATCTTCTCTTGAAACTTCTAGCATGATTTCTCCTTAGCATTTTGAGTATCTAACCATGCTTGGATATCTTCTTCTTTCCAAAGTGTCAGTCTTGAAGTGATTTTGATGGGTTGAGGAAAATTACTATTTTTATCTGAACATAGCTTCCAGATAGTTGATTCACCCATTGATAACAATTCTGCTAAATCTTTTACTCTATAAGTCTTTTTTTGCATTGTTATTTCCTTATTAAAATTTCTATAAATGTCCCTAGATTTTTAGGGGCTTGGAAATACAATACAACGGTCTAAATTGCTTGTCAGTAAAGGGATAGGCGGAATTTAAATTACTTTTCCGTCGTGTGAAGGAAGGGGAGATATCCCTCTTTAGGATATTCAAAATCAGGATAAATATCTTTAATTATCCTTAGTTTTTCTTGAGGTAGTGGCATTTTAAAATCATGTTCAAATATTTGAACGGCGAGGAATAGAGCATGCTTTCCGTAATGTTTAACGTGGTCAGTAAGAGTGGATTTACCAATATTATGCTTATTAGAATAAACAAGCTTAGATTTATCTGAAGACAGCCCTTCGTAGATAATTCCAACCCAATAATCTATAACATGCTGAGGAATGTATCCGCCATCTGGTGGTGGAAGTTTTTTTCTTCCCGTTCTTTCTTCTTTAAGTCTGAAAGCTTTCTCTAAGCCTTCCTTCTTGATTAGATATTTCCAAAAAGCGGTTGCGATAAAGACTTGAATATCTCTTGGAATGGTTTCCTTGTGTTTAACTAACCAACAAAAGTGTTCCATCATATCTTTAATTTCTTCCTCATTACCCCACCATTCATCACGATTACTTAATGAATGTTTGTAATCTCGTCCATCATCTTCGTAACTTCTAAATGGTCTTGGAAACTTTTCTTCTCTTGTCATTTGTTAATCCTAATTTTTTTTTACCAATTCCAACGATTTGCTCATAATCTTTTTTTCTAGCTTCTAAATAACTTAATAACCAATCAACAAGCTTTCTTCTTTCATCTAACCAATCATAATCAGCCATATAAGACCTTTCAACCGCTGAACCATACTCATGGTCAAGTTGTTTCTCAATGACTACATTCGGAAATCCAGAATGTCTTAAACAAGTTAACTTAACTATTGTTCTATTTCCATGAGCGGTAGCATCAAATCCCATTTCCTTAATTAATAATCTAGGTCTACTAGATGCATAGGCATCACCAAAACGATTAGTAAATATGAAATCATCTTTGCCAGCCTTCAGCATGTCTTTAAGTTCATTAAGTAAATTTACTGCAATGTTTGGAAGGGGAGTTACGAATGAATTGCTGCTCTTCATAAACTCTTTGGGAATACTTAAAGTTTTTTTAGTTGGACTATACCAACTCCATTTGGCATTTGATAAAGAACCAACTCTTAAGCCTGTAACAATATTTATGATGAGGTATATCTTATCTTGAACTATTGGTAGCTTTTGAACCTTAGACCAATACATTCCTAAATCCTCTAAATCAACAGACTTATGGCTGATTGTTTTGGTTTTCTTAAATACTTTATTTTTTCTAATCTTATCTAGTGGGTTATCTCCCTTATATGCTCTTTCTTCAGAAGCGTATTCATATACTAGGTTGATAAGTGACTTAGCTAAATTCATCGTAGTGGTTCTGTTATATCTCTGAATATCCTTCTTTCCACTTACTAATTTAACTGGATTTGATTTAACTTTTTTTAAAGTTTGAAGTAGGTCAGAGTCAGTAATTGATAGGATAGATTTATCCTTTAAATCTGCCCCTAAATAGTTCTTATAAATGCCTCTAGAACGCTTAATATGAGCCTTAGACCATACTTTATCAAGCATGGTAGAGCGATACTCCACCATATCTTCAAATAGGGTAGAGAACATGAATTTATCACTAGATTTCTCTAGGTTCTTATTCTTAATATTATTGAAATAATCTCTAGGATGAATGCCTTGTTTGAGTTGGTGCTTAGAGATATCTCTTAACTCTCTGGCTTTATCTAATCCAACAGAAGGATAAGTGCCAAAACTTAATTGTATTTCTTTACCACCTAACTTACCTCTAAATAGCCAATACTTGGAGTTTGCTTCAACACGCAGCCTTAACCCACCGCCATCATTCGCATAGATGTAAGCTTTACCTTTAGGGCATGCTGAATTTTTGACTTTAAGGTTGCTTAGAAGGTTAACGCCATAACCCATAAATTTTTGTCCACTTTCTTGTCCACAATTGAGAAAGATTCTAATATAGGGTTATAGACTAAGCAAGAGTAATTAACTCTTTAAAGCTTATGTATAATGGTTATTTGAGGGGTATTGGTAGGGGATAAGAGGTTGGTAGAAATTAAGTATTAGGGGGTAAGTAGGTCACACCTCTTCCGCCATACATCTTTATTCTTATTCTGCGCGGCCCCGTATTATTGGTAAGTGATTAAAAACTTCTTGACCCCAATTAAATTCTACCTTTAGTATACTGAACTAAGACCTATCGAACTTGTCATACAAAAGTAATAATAGTATATTCAAATGGTAAATAACTAAGCCCGTTTTGCATTCACAGTAAAAATTGATTGGTTGAAGATGAAAAAAATAGACGTAGTTATTATTGGTTCTGGAATAGCTGGATTAACAACAGCATATTACTTACAAAAAAATTTTCCTAATCTTAGTTATGTGATCATAGAAGCAAGAAGTGATCTTGGTGGAACTTGGGATCAGATGAATTTCCCGGGGGTTCGTTCAGACACTGATATGTATACTTACGGGTTCAGCTTTAATCCTTGGCAGGGATCAATCATAGCTCAAGGAAGAGACATCAAAGCCTATTTAACTGATACTGCAAAAAAGTTTAATATCAGAGAGCACATATTATTTGATACAAAGGTCGCATCATTATCCTGGAGTGATAACCAGTGGACAGCAAGAACTAGCCGTAATGATTTCACCAGTAAATATGTTATTTGCTGCACTGGTTCGCGTGATTATACATCCCCTAATTTTCCCAAGTTTAAAGATGAAAACAAATACCAAGGAGAGATTGTACATACCCAAGATTGGGGTGATGTGGAATTTAAAGGTAAGAGTGTAGCTATTATTGGAAGCGGGTGTACTGCTGTTACTATGACACCGGCAATTGTAAAAGAAGCTAAGAAGGTAACATTAGTTCAACGAAGTGCTGCGTGGATTGTAAATGTAGATGGTAAGGAAAAATCAACACGTCGCTATAAATCGTTTGAAACCTTAATGGATTATTTTCATAGCAGGCTTTTTAAAAAATCATATAAAAAAATGATTATAGCTCGCTACCCTTATTACAATAACACTAACATACCTTCGTATGATTACTGGGATCAACGGCCTGCTTGTAGCTTAGATAATGATTATTTTGACGCTGTAAAACTAAGTAAAGTATCTGTAGAGCACCAAGAGGTTAGTAATTTCGAAAAAAATGGTATTAAGTTAAAAAATGGAAAAGTTATTGAATGTGATCTTACCATTATGGCTACAGGTCTTAATGCGCAATTGCTAGGCGGTATTGATATTTTAGTGAACGATAAAAAAATACATATGAATGATACGAGTTGGTACAGAGGGATGATGTTTAGTGGGATACCAAATCTTTTTGCACATACTGGATATATCAATTTTAGCTGGACTGCTAGATGCGAAATAGTTAGTCAGCGCATTTGCCGAACGCTCAAGTATATGGAGAAAAAAAGATTAGCGAGCTGCACTCCTAAATACGTGGGTAAAGAATCAAAGCCATCAATAGAAGCAAATTATGTATTGCGATCAGTAGACAAATTTCCTAGTCGAACTTATAAATTTTATAACTCAAATTACTACCTAGATTATCTAATTTTTAAATGGACAAGAATTAATGACGGAGCAGTAGATTTCAAATGATAGTTAAATGGATACACTTATGAAACTCGAAACAATAGCGCTGCATCACGGTTATGATTCAGATAAAAATGATCAAAAAGCAGCAACAACACCAATCTATCAAACCTCAGGATTTACTATTGACGATACGCAGCATGGCGCAGACTTGTTTGACCTTAAGGTTGAAGGAAATATATATTCAAGAATAGGTAATCCTACGAATGATGTACTTGAAAAAAGAGTCGCGGCAATGGAAGGTGGTATTGGAGCGCTCTCTCTAGCTTCTGGTATGGCTGCAATCACATATGCTATCCAGTGTATTGCAAGATCTGGGGATAATATTGTGAGTACCAATCAGCTATACGGAGGGACATACAACTGTTTTATGCATAGTTTCCCTAAGCAGGGTATTACTGTGAAAATGGTTGATGGAGCAGATTTTAAGGGGCTGGATGAAGCAATAGATGAAAACACTAAGGCTATTTATTGTGAATCAATTGGCAATCCTTTAGGCAATATTATTGATTTAAAGAAGTTTGCAGAAATTGCGCATAAGCATGGTATCCCTTTGATTGTCGATAATACTGTAGCCACACCGTATCTGTGTAGGCCTATTGATTTTGGAGCGGACATTGTTATTCACTCCCTTACAAAATATATAGATGGTCATGGGGCGACGATTGGCGGAATCATTGTTGATTCGGGAAAATTTGATTGGGTTAAAGAGGCAAAGAAATATCCAATGCTTAATGAACCAGACCCGTCTTATCATGGAGTGATATATACAGAACATTTTGGCCCTGCTGCGTTTATTGCTTGTTGTCGGGTTGTTCCTTTAAGAGAATCAGGAGCTTGCTTGTCACCCCATAGCGCTTTTTTAATCATGCTAGGGCTTGAATCTTTGGGTGTAAGGATGGAGCGACATTGCCAAAATGCTCTTGCGTTAGCCAAATACCTAGAAAAACACGAACGAGTGGAATGGGTAAATTATGCTGCTCTGCCTAACGATAAGTATCATGATGTTTGTAAAAAAATAACCAATGGCCAGGCCTCAGGCATCATCAGTTTTGGTATTAAGGGAGGAAGTGAGGCAGCAGCTAGATTTATTGATGCACTTCAAATAATTTTGAGAGTGCTGAGTATGGGTGATGCTAAATCACTCGCATGCCATCCAGCATCAACCTTACATAGACAATTAACTCCAGAGCAAAAAGTTTTGGCTGGTGTTAGTGAAGATTTGATAAGAATTTCAGTAGGTATTGAGCATATTGATGACATCATTGGGGATGTTGAACAAGCAATTGAGGCTTCAAAATAATAGCACTCCTTGATGTTCTATATTCTTAGTTAGGGTAAGTCGTCTTCCGCTATTTATTTCAACCTAATCCACTTCAAATCTGTTCTTAATAGCTTTATCATAAACTTCCAGAGATGATTTATACATAATGTCTAGCGTAAAAGGCCTGTGTATATTTTTCATTTGGTTTGTATTGGTAGTTTTCATAGTCTTTAACATTGCTTTTGATAAGAGCTCTGGACTCTTAGGTTTTGTTAATAGAGCTCTTTTGTAGTTCTTTAAAGTTTCTGGAATACCTCCGACAGGACAGCTAATAATCGAAAGACCAACAGACATTGCTTGCAACAATGCTTGAGGAACGCCTTCATTTGCATAACTTGGCAATACAAAACAATCCATTGCTTGCAAGTAGGGTACGATATTTTGAATATCACCAACAAATTTTATACTCTCAGGATAAGAGGAATTTTTAGCTAATTTTTTACAATTTTCCATTTGTGGACCATCACCTATTATGATTAACGTACACAATGGATTTTTTAATAGATTAAAAGCTTCTATTAAATCGCTGTGTCCCTTCCATGACCTTAATGTTGCCGCAATACCAAAGATGAAATGTTTCTGCGGAAGTTTTAGTAATTTTCTTTGTTTTAATTTATTTCCAGGTACAAATATATCGGTATCAATACCTGTAGGGACAGAAGTGGCAGGGGCGTGAACAAACTTATCTCGAGTTAAATCCTCTTTGATAGATTCGCTCGTTGTCATGATTGATTCACAACCTTTGTTATAAAGCCATTTGGAAGATAGATTTCTATGCACATGAGTACTTATATGTCTCGTTCTTACAATTGCGGGTTTTATATTTAAGGTTAAGCGAGCTAAAGCTGAAAGCCAATGATCAGTACTTGAATGGCAGGAAATAACGTCTGGCCTCACTTCCTTGATAAGCTTTCTTAAAGAGAACAAATCAGCAAGCCTCTTTTTTTGAAGATTAATACCATCACACCTTACACCGTAGAGGTGGGCTCGTTTTGTAATCATGCTAGTTTTGTCTGCCGCGATAATGACCTCATGTCCATATTTAGAATATATCTTTGCTTCCGTAAGCACTCGAATTTCTTGACCACCCCAGCCTAAGGAAGATTCTGTATGTAAAACTTTTATTTTTTTATTTTTTAATAATTCATTGTATAAATGAAACCATTCTTTATTTTTACTTTTTATTTCAAAGGCTTTAGCAGCTTTTAAAGCATTTTTTGAAAATAATTTTCTTTTCTCCCATGCTTTAATTAAAGCATCAGCAATACTGTGTTTATCCTTCTTGCAAATGACACCAGCAAGATTCTTTACAATGTGAGGAGCTAAGCCAACGTCTTTTGTTAATACAATAGGTAGTCCGCAACATAGCGCCTCAAGAGCTGCATTAGGTAGGCTGTCATAGAGAGAGGGCAGGCAAAATATATCTGCTGCATCTAAATATTTTTGGATATTATCTTGGGGCCCAGTCACAAGAATGTTATGGCCGCGAGCTAGATCTTTTAATTGATTTATTTTCTTATCTTGACCTACAATGATCGCTTGAAATTTTGGTAGCAATTTAATGGCTGCAACAATTTCAAAAGCACCCTTTCTTTCAAAGCCTGAGCCGACAAAAAGTACTACAGGTAATTTGGGGTTAAGCGACAATTGTTTTTTAGATGCTTCTTTCTTTGAAGCCGATGCGGGGTGAAATGACCTTGTATCAATACCATTTTCAATCACTTTAATGCGTGATTCCGGTACTTTATAGTAGTTACATAATTCTTTTTTAACAAGATCGCTATTTGCGACATAAAAAAGATTTTTGTCTTTAGACATCTCTTTCTCAATACGAATAATTTTTTGATGGTAGGGGTCTATGGAAAGCCACGCTTTTTTATACCAAGGGCTAATTTCTTTTAATCTATCGATCCAAGCTGCATGAATGCCATCTCCTAATCTATATATATCCACCCCCGTCAATCTCTCGTGAGACTGAATGAGGTCGAAATTATTGAGAGCAATAATTTTTCTAACTGATTTTTGGAATCTTATAAATTTAGTGAATCTAAATAAGCCATGGGACTTGGCTTCTATCCACTGAATATTTTTTGATTGATGGGCATTTCGCTTCCAAAGCTCAGAAATGATAAAAAAATTAATGCCAAGCTGACTTAAACCAGACGATGCTCTCAGGATAAAATTTTCTGCGCCACCAAAGGCTGTAAACTTTCGTCTAATAATTGCTATTTTCATATGACAATATCGTATGTAGAAATTAGATTATACGTGATTGAGATCTCACGCTATGACAGCTTTTAATTTTTCAACTAAATCATTTATCTTATTTTGATTCATTTTTAAGTTATTTTTGTATGCGACTAAGAATGTATCTTCAGCTCGCGATCCCAGTGTATTTATTTTTGCTTGATTAATAGAAATATTTTCTTTTGATAATTGGTCAGATATCAGGCTCAAAAGACCGCTCCTATCATCTGTAATAATATCCAACTGGTAAATATGAGACTGTTCAACTTGTGAAATCGAAATTTTTGTATCAAAAGCGTGGTGTGTTGCTTGTCGGCTTCTTTCTGAAAGTTTTGTTGGTTTAGTTTCTTTGCTATTTTCTAATCGACTTCCTAATTCTATTTCTATAAATTTAAATAAGCCTTCGTAACTTATATTTTTTGGATTGGCATCAAGCAAATCGAAAAGATTGAGGGCATAATTATGTTGAGTTGTGAATATTTTCGCTGCTGCTATGTTGTATCCGATTTCGTCAAAAAAATTGCAGGTCTTGTTAAAAATATGCATCGTATCTTTTTGATAAATAAGAACCTCAATACCTTCACCATTTGAGCGATGTCTAACGCGTATGATAGGTTTTTTTGGTGTCGCATGAGTAAATAATAGCCTTGTTTGCCATGCAATTTCTTCTTCTGTATATTTGTAAAAATAGTTTCTACCAAAACTCTCCCAAAGCCCTTGGTAGAGATCATCATTGATATTGTATGTATTGAGTATTAAAGCTGCTTTTTCTTTCCGTTTCGCGATTGAATCTTCATGGGATAAGTTGTCATGTTCTAAATAATTGAGCGTATATTTAAAAAGATTTTTTAGAAGGGTGGCTTTCCACTGGTTCCAAACATGAGGACTGGTGGCTCTAATGTCGGCAACTGTCAATAGATAAAGTGAAGTTAAATTTTCTTTATTGACAACTTTTCTTGCAAATTCTTCAATAACTCTGGGATCTGACAAGTCTAATTTTTGCGCTGTATGAGACATCATCAGATGTGATTTAACTAACCATTTGATGAGCGCCTCATCATGTATTGGCAAATGATTAAGTTTTGAAAATTCACTAACATCCTTAGCCCCAAGTTCGGAATGGTCCCCACCTCTTCCTTTTGCAATATCATGAAATAGTGCAGCAAGGTAAAGAATATGTTTATTCGGATAGTTTTTAAATAAATCATAGCAATCGGGAAACTCATGTTTCAACTCATCTTTTGCGAATCTTCTTAAATTTTGAATGACATTTAGAATATGTTCATCAACAGTATAAATATGGAATAAATCATGCTGCATTTGACTGACTATTTTTCCAAATGCGGGAATATATGCGCCAATTAGATTACATTTGTTCATGATTCGAAGCGATCGGTTGACCTTATTATTTGACTTTAAGATGGATAAAAACTTTTCTTGCTGATTCTTATCTTTTCGAAATGCTACGTTTATTTTGTTTGCTGCATCACTGAGGAGACAGAGAAGGTTCGGACCTAATGATTTAAGGAGTTTATATTTTTGAAAGGTGATGAATACATCAAAAATATATGGCGTTATATTTTTATTTTGAAATGTGGGATTTATTTCAAGATAATCATTTTTTATAATTAATAATTTGCTATCAGTAATTTTAGTTATGTTCTTAGTATCTTTTGGACTCAGTTTTTTTAAGAGCACTTCGTTAATGAAGGTTGTAAAATTAATTGCCTCGTAGACATCCTTCATAAATAATTCACTTCTCTTTTTGTGAGTAGTTTTTTTGTACTTCAATAGTAATGCCAACTCATTTTGATAGTCAAAAAGCAGCCTATCTTCACTTTGTTTTGCAGTGACATGAAGAAGGATTCTCAAATTCTTAAAAAAGATATCGGTTTTAATAAGTTTCTGATAATTTTTCTTATCAAGATATTTTTTTTGATTCAACTTTTCTGGTGTAAATCTTTTAGAACGGCTTTTGCCTATCCATTGAATCATCTGAAGATCCCTTAGGCCTCCAGGACTTTCTTTTATATTTGGTTCTAATTGGTATGCAGATTGATTATATTTTTGATGGCGAAGGTCCTGTTCTTTTAACTTGCCTTGATAAAAATGTTCAGGAATAAGTGTGTCATTTATAATCTTTTGTAAGTTTTTATAAAGAACTTTATTGCCATTAAGGTACCTACTCTCCAAGAGGTTTGTTTGTACTGTGATGTCCCTTTTAACTTCAATTTTTGTTTCGTTAATACTTCTGACGCTGTGACCGATTCGTAAGCCAAGATCCCATATCAAACTAATAAACTGTTCAATTTTTTGACTTAGGTGTTTGTTGCGACCCTTTGGGATTAATATTAGTAAATCAACGTCCGAATATGGGAAAAGTTCTTGCCGACCATAACCTCCGCAAGCAATGAGAGATGCGGTATTACCGAATTGAAGATCTTGCCAAACTTGACTTAATGTTTTATCAATAAGCTGTGAGTGATTTTGAAGGTAGGATAGACCATCTCTTTTTTTTAAGAATATTTTAATGAGATTTAACTCGTTTAAAGCTAACTCTTTTTTAAAGCTTAGTATTTCTTTTTGAATCAAGATTTAATTAGCAAATGCTGGAGGGGCGGGTGTTTTTTCAGAAACTGTAAGGACTTCATAGCCAGTTTCAGTAACTAATATTGTATGTTCCCATTGTGCAGATAGGCTTCGATCTTTGGTGACAATAGTCCATCCATCGGGCATTTGTTTAATATCTCTTTTTCCTGCATTAATCATAGGCTCAATAGTAAAAATCAATCCTGCTTCTAGAGTCAGTCCCGTGCCTGGCTTGCCATAATGAAGAACTTGAGGCTCCTCATGAAAGCGCTTACCAATACCATGGCCACAAAATTCTCGCACCACACTAAATCCATTTTTTTCAGCAAAATCTTGAATGACAAATCCTATATCACCTAATTTTGCACCTGGTTTAACTTGCTGAATACCTAACCACATTGCTTCATAAGTCATTTTACATAAACGCTTAGCTTGGATTGAAGTTTCTCCCAAGAGAAACATACGACTTGTATCGCCATGGAAACCGTCTTTTATAACCGTAATATCTATATTTACAATATCTCCATCCTTAAGTGCCTTTGGGCCTGGGACGCCATGGCAAATTTGATGATTAATAGAAGTGCAAATAGATTTTGGATATGGGGTGTGACCATCTGGTGCGTAATTTAATGGGGCAGGGATCGTTTTTTGAACATTAACCATGAAGTCATGACAAAGCCTGTCAATTTCTTCAGTGGTAATGCCAGGGTTAACAAAAGGCGTAATATAATCAAGAACTTGTGATGCTAGCTTACCAGCAATACGCATTTTTTCGATTTCTTGGGAATTTTTGATGTGTATTGTCATGATTACTGCGTTTAGATTACATTTGAACTCGTTTATTGTGCTATTATAGCGCGCTTCTTCAAGGTTTTTGAGGAAATAATTTTGCATTACCTAACGTTAGGGTGTCTATGAAAATAGATGTAATTAGGTGATGTTTTTTTAACCCATAACAACGGAGTCAATTATGTCAGTTACTATGCGTCAAATGTTAGAAGCGGGTGTCCATTTCGGCCATCAAACCCGTTACTGGAATCCAAGAATGGCACCATACATTTTTGGTGATAGAAATAAAATTCATATTGTTAACCTAGAAAAAACATTACCAATGTTTCAAGAGGCTTTGAAATACATCCGAACTCTTGCTGCAAACAAAGGACGTATTCTTTTTGTAGGCACTAAAAGACAAGCTCGAGAAATTCTTAAAGAAGAAGCTTCCCGTGCAGGTGTTTCTTACGTGAATCATCGATGGTTAGGCGGTATGCTCACAAATTTTAAAACAGTTAGACAGTCTATTAAGCGTCTTAATGATTACGAAGCAATGCTTGAAGATGGAAGCTTACTTAAGTTTAATAAAAAAGAAGCATTAGGCTATAAGCGTGACTATGAAAAATTACAACGCTCGATCGGTGGCATTAAGGACATGACAGCACTTCCTGATGCGATCTTTATTATCGACGTAGGCCATGAAAGTGGTGCTGTGGTTGAAGCGAATAAGCTTGGAATACCTATTATTGGTGTTGTAGATACTAATAATTCACCTGATGATATTTCATATGTGATTCCTGGTAACGACGACTCATCTAGAGCAATTAGACTTTATGCAAGAGGCATGGCTGATGCGGTTTTAGAAGGTAAAAGTCAGGCATTAAACGAGCTTGCTAAGTCAGTATCACAAGAAGAAGAATTTGTAGAAGTGACTGAGGCAGTTGCTGAGTAATTGTTAGGCAATCTTTTAAAAGGGGCTTCATGCCCCTTTTTTAATAATAAGTTTATTCATACAGAATTTAAGGAGTAATTAAAGTGGCAGAAATAACCGCAAGTATGGTCAAAGATCTTCGTGATCGAACAGACGCACCCATGATGGATTGCAAAAAAGCACTGACAGAAGCGGATGGGGACAGCGCACGTGCTGAAGAGATTTTAAGAGTCCGCTTTGGAAATAAAGCAAGCAAAGCTGCTGGAAGATTGGCTGCTGAAGGAATTGTAGTTGCTTTTGTAGCGAAAGATGGCAAAACAGGAACACTTCTTGAAGTAAATTCAGAGACAGATTTTTGTGCAAAAAATGAAGACTTTTTAAAATATACGCATGATCTTCTAAATGCTATCAATGAAAAAAATCCAGCCAATATTGAAGCTTTAACAAGTTTAACTATGTCTTTAGGTAACGCTGAAGAGGTCAGAGCTCAACTTGTAGGGAAAGTTGGTGAAAACATTACGCCACGTAGATTTGTTCGGTATCAAACGACCGGCCAAATTACAAGTTATGTTCATAGCGGAAGAATTGGTGTGCTTCTAGATCTTCAAGGTGGTAACGATGTCTTAGGGAAAGACTTAGCGATGCATATTGCTGCAAACAAACCTAAAGCGCTTAATGCATCAGGTATTGATCCCCAATTGATAGAGGTTGAAAAACGCATCGCTATTGAAAAGGCAAAAGAAGCTGGCAAACCTGAAGCTATGTTGGAAAAAATCGCAGAAGGTACCGTTCAAAAATTTCTCAAAGAAGTTACTTTATTAAACCAACCTTTCGTAAAAGACGATAAGGTAACTATTGAGCAGTTATTAAAGACTAATAATGCGACCATTAACGCATTTAGTATTTATTCTGTAGGTGAGGGTATAGAAAAAGCAGTTGTAGATTATGCCGCAGAGGTTGCAGCAGCAGCTAAGGTTTAATTTAATAGCGATTAATAAAGGATTGTATGTTTTATACAGTCCTTTTTTATGTCCTCTAGTTTAAAAATACGTTAAACTTTAAGAAAATTATGACACGATCAGCCTACAAAAGAGTTCTCTTAAAAATCTCAGGTGAAGCCCTTATGGGTGATGATCCATTTGGTATCAATCAGCATACCATCTCAAATATTGTGCAAGAAATTCAAGAGGCGCTCGATTTAAAAGTTCAAATAGGCATAGTGATCGGTGGTGGAAATATATTCAGAGGTGTTGCTCTAGGAGCTGCCGGCATGGATAGGGCAACTGCTGATTATATGGGTATGATGGCAACAGTCATGAATGCCTTGGCTCTTCAAGATGCCATGAAGCATGCAGGGATTGTAGCTCGCGTTCAGTCAGCGCTCAATATAGAGCAAGTTGTTGAGCCTTATATTCGAGGTAAGGCAATGCGTTATTTAGAGGAAGGTAAAGTCGTTATATTTGCTGCTGGTACTGGCAACCCATTTTTTACAACTGATACTGCAGCAGCCCTTCGTGGTGTTGAGATGAATGCAGATATTATGATAAAAGCCACCAAAGTAGATGGCATTTATTCGGAAGACCCGAAAAAAAATCCAAATGCAAAGCGCTATGAAGTTATAAGTTTTGATGAGGCCATTCAAAAAGATTTGAAAGTGATGGATGCTACTGCACTTACTTTATGTCGAGACCAACAGTTACCTATCGCAGTATTCAATATATTCAAATCTGGAGCACTTAAAAATATTTTATTAGGGCAAAATGAAGGCACGCTTGTTATGCCAAATGTTCATTGATTAAAGAGGACTGTAATGACTGAAGCAATCAAAATAAATGTAAGTGAAAAAATGCAAAAATCACTGGACTCTTATAAGTCTGATCTAGCAAAAATTAGAACAGGTAGAGCGCATACAGGACTCCTAGACCACATTTTTATTGATTATTATGGATCTATGGTTCCCATTAATCAGGTAGCTGGCGTTAATTTAGGTGATGCAAAAACAATCAATGTGCAGCCTTATGAAAAAAATATGGTTGCCAAAGTTGAAAAAGCAATCCGTGACAGTGATCTTGGTTTAAATCCAGCGACATCTGGCGATCTTATTCGCGTCCCAATGCCCTCACTTACTGAGGAACGAAGAAAGGACCTTATAAAAGTCGTGCGGACAGAGGCTGAATCAGCAAAAGTGGCGATGCGAAATATCAGGCGTGATGCAAATGATTCTCTAAAAAAATCTCTCAAAGAAAAAGAGATGAGCGAAGATGATGAGCGCAGGTCACAAGAAGAGGTTCAAAAGATTACGGATAAATTTATCGCTGAAATCGATAAGCTTCTTCAGTTAAAAGAATCTGAATTACTAGCGATTTAGTGTTTAATTTTTTTCGTTCAGTAAAAACGCAAGACGCATTATCAGTAAAACCTAAACACATTGCTATTATTATGGATGGTAACGGTAGGTGGGCAAAGAAACGTCTCATGCCGCGTATTTCTGGGCATAGAAAAGGCCTGGAGTCAGTCAAAACTGTTATCACTCAATGTCAAAAGCTAAACATTCCCTTTCTTACATTATTTGCTTTTAGCACTGAAAACTGGCTAAGGCCTTCTCAAGAAGTTAAATTTTTAATGTCTTTATTTCAAGATTCAATTAAAAAAGAATCATCAGCTTTGATTAAAAATAATATTCGTTTTAAACTAATTGGGGACCGCAAACCATTTCCAAAGAAGCTTAATGACAAAATAAATAGTCTTGAGAAGCTTACTGAAAAAAATACTGGACTTACATTGAGTATTGCAATTAATTATGGCGGAAGATGGGATATTGTAAATGCGGTGAATGAATATAGAAAGCAAAATCATTTCAAAAAAACATTCACTCAAAAAAATCTTATTCAAAAACTTTCTTTAAATTTTGCGCCAGATCCAGATCTTTTAATAAGAACAGGTGGAGAAAAACGGATTAGTAATTTCTTGATCTGGCAATTTTCATATACCGAACTTTATTTTACAGAAAAATTGTGGCCTGATTTTAATGAAAAAGCCT
>Ga0209107_10000967_pt1 | contig 16253 bp, 18 predicted proteins | sample LakErihyJuly2011_2_FD_187460 | JGI IMG/M metagenome (GOLD analysis project Ga0209107, IMG submission 187460) | Freshwater microbial communities from dead zone in Lake Erie, Canada - CCB hypolimnion July 2011 (SPAdes) (version 2) | ecosystem: Environmental > Aquatic > Freshwater > Lentic >... | reverse complement strand
GATTTTGGTGTCAATACAAAATTATCTATTGCCCACACATCTTTCCAAGGTTCACCAATCTTACCCATATTTAAATCATCAATAGAAACCCAGTGAGTTATTTCAGGATGATCGTGAAGGTATTGTTTAATTTCAATAGTTCGGGTTTGTTCTAAATCCCACCGTGGTGACCATATAAAATTATTACCGTGAACGGTACAATCTTTAAGGTTTGGTGTTAGTTCTATTGGTTTTTTACTTATTCCGTGTAATTCATAGTATTCACCAAGTTCTTCTAATGTTGCGTGTAGTTTCCAATCTGAAGACACAACAATCTCACATCCAGTTTCTTCAATAATTTCATTAAGTACCTTAACCGCTTTTGTGTCAAAATCATCAAAACGATATTCAACAGGGGCATCTTTTTTTTCCTTACTACTATCAGGATTTTCACTACGGTACTTAGCCCATTTCTTTGTTCGTCCTCCCCAATTGTTGGAAAGGCATATAACTCCGTCGTTGTCTAAAAATATTACTTTCATATTACAAATATAAAAAAAATATTAATAATAAACAAGAGTATAGTCTATTGATTTGTCCTGGAGAACTCTTCAGCTTGTTTAAAGAATCTTCTCGTAAACTTGTATACTAATGGGGGGTACTCAGTTAGGTACCAATTTTTAGCTTCTTCAACTGTTCTAAACTTAATATCATCCATATTATATTGATCTTTTAGTTTAAATCTATCTTCTTCAATGTAGTCATCACCAGGATTACTCCAATCACCTTTGGTGTAAAAATCAGAGTATAATCCAAGAACCATATTACTGTCTTGATTACAGGCGAATGGTTGAGCGTAACCAAAAGAGGTTTGTGTAGTCCCATTAAGGTCAACAATAGATGTATCCCAATAAAGTCTGGTACTACCAGCTATTTCATTTCTAATCGTCATCCCATTTATTTCAAAACCACTTGGGATGTCTTTGGTTTCAAATACGTAATACGAGATTATTTCGGTCAACTCCTCACAATTAAAATACTTCCCGTTTTTTGGTTTTATAAATTTGTCAACGACTGGAAGTGGTAGTTTAAGTTTTTTTAGTGTTTGGTAAAACCCAATTTCACTTGATATTTCAATTATTTTTTTAATTACAGTGTTTGAACTTGATTCACTAATAATGTACTTCATATTAATAAATATTCTAAAATAACAAAACACCCCATTTTAAGTGGGGGTTTAACTGTTTAATTTTATGTTTTTAAAGTGTAAACTGAACCACACCAACCGCGGTTCCTCCACCAGCTGATAGAGCTAAGTTAGCGGTTACCGTTATTCTAATTGGGTGTGACGAGGATGGGGTTGAACATGGTCCACACCACCCATGGGATGATGTACATCCAACAACATCTGTTGGTCCTATAATCGCTGAGACTCCAAATGGATTTGATGTATACCCACCAATACTAATATTATTAACCCCACTTGGAATATTTGTGACGTTCCATCTAACTAAATATCCACCGGGGCTAGTTCCAGGTAATGATAAGTCTTCGGCAAATATTTCCCAAGTTAAGACATCAAGATTTGTATATCCGTTTGTCAAAGCATACCTCATTGGGATATTCCATCCATTGAACGATCCTGTTGTACAAAAACTAAAGAAAGAACTGGTTGACCATGGTACGTCGCCATTAATTGTCCAATAATTATTTGGTTTTATGTCAACAACTGTTGGGCCAATACAATCCCAATAAGTTGTACCGGTCGGTGGTACAATAATTGAGGTTGAGTCTCTTTCAAATATGGTTATTTCGGGACCTGTCATTTGTCCAATTGAGTTAAATGATCTCGTTACGATTCTAAACCACTTATCGTCAACAATTGGATCAACCAAATACCATTTGTACCAATAATTTAACCTGTGGTAAGCATAAACATTTTGACCGTAATATGGTGTCCCAAAAGATCCACCAATATTATAAGTTGGGTTATAATTCTGTAAGAGTTCCATGCTCGTGTTATAGTCACAAACCTCACCAGATAAAGATGGGATTGGGGTTAATGGGGATCCGGAAAAAGGCCACAATGTCTGGGTGTATTTTATTATATTGGTATCGTAGGTTGGGAAATTCCAATTATAATTTGTTATTGTGTTAGCTGTTTGATTAGCTGGACTTGGTCCCCCATCAGAAAATAATATAGCTGAATAAAATGGTCCAAAATTTTGATAAAATGGTGTAATACTTCCTCCCCCATTATAGATAGCTCCTAAATTATTTTGTATTGGTCCCTCATTTAATTGGGTGTAATTATTCGCTAGTGTTAACAATGGTGTTAAAACGTTTTGTTGACAAGCACCACACACAGCTGACAATGGGACATAATTATTTGTTATTATAGGTATTGTCCAGGTTATAGTGTCCGGAATTGATGTGTCCATAACGGATGATGGATGTAATAAAATATCCGTTTTGAATACGATATTATCACCACAAGGTGTGTCTGGTCCACCATTAACTGGTGATCCAAAATTTTGTGGTATTGCCATTCTAATAAACTGGTAAAATTTAGCGATTGTGTCCGATGGTACACCGGTTGGTTCATCACCACACTTACCATTTGTTGAGTAATAATAACTCACCGCTTGGTTCCAATAGTTAATATACTTCTGTCTATCGTTATTTGGTCCGGTAAAACTACCAAATTCTAACGTTAAAATACCATTGACACCGTTAAACCCTTTGGAATATATTATAAATCCGTTTCCTTGTTGACACAATTTACCTAAAGATCCTGTTGGGAAACTGGTAAAATTATTTCCGTATCTACAAAAATTACATCCATATATACCACCGCCACCTAAAGCTAAAGCTGAATTTGTTACGTATGAATATTGGTTTTTTTCATTTTCCGGGTAAACAGCTCCCAAATAAGTTTTTGGGTCTAAGTTTGTTTCCGGATAACATGGGTTAAGTACATCAAATTCTAATTTAGTCACATCGTATAAACATGAATTATCTGAGTAATTGATTGTTAAACCACTAGCACATAATTTAAACCCAGAAATATCATCCGAACACAAGTCACAATCAAATGTTTCTAAACAAGTAAAATATAACGTCCAGTTTGTAGCTGGGTTAATACTCAAAGAGTTCGGTATCACACTTATTTTAATATAATCGGTAGTTAAATCAATTGTTAACCCAGTTAATGGTATTAATTTATGAAAGAAATTAGAAGTAGTTACTAATTTTGGTGTTAAAGTTGGTGAATTTAAATTTTGATTTGATGAAAAATATCCAGTATTTCCATAAATACCAACTATAATGTCCTCCAAAAGTATCGGGTTACCTGGGTTTGACTGTGTAAACAATTCAACTTTAAGTCTATCACTATAAACATCCCCTTTAAATTTAAGTGCTAAATATGTTGTCGTATTTGATGGTGTTATAGCCACAAATGATGGGACTGGTGATTGTCCTGACCCACCTACCGAATTAAAGAAAACTTTATGGTCGTAATTTGGGTCGTCGGATGTTAATGATGGTTCACAAGTATAATTTTCAACAACTACCGATATACCGTCCTCCAATAAATTACAATTACTAAAATCATTATAAAGAGCCCCCCCTGTACCTACGGTCGAATAACTAACACCGTTAATTGTCACCGCGACAAGTACTGGGTAGTATTGTCCAGATATCACGGGTACCGAAGAGCTTCCAACCAATGGGTGGGTGTAATTACGGATGGGTAATCCTGAATAATTTATACCAGCACCACTTGAAAACTGGTACGTACCATTAGAGTCATACCATTGTATTAAATACGAATTTAATGGTGTACATCCAGAACCACTAGACACTAGATTACCTACGGAAATTGACCCAATTTGATTGTTGTTAAGTGAGTTAAATGAAAATGTACAATCCTCACATATCTCTATTGGTACCACCGGTATGTCGGTATAACAATCTGGGTCACCATTTTCATCAATAAGTCTAACAACGGTAGTACCAAGTGGTACTGTAGCTGAGTAAGGACAATTGGGTGCGGTTATACTACTAACAGGTATTGGACCAACAACGTATGTACCGTTAAATGGTGGTAAACCTGTTGGGTCTGCGTATACCCATATTTGAGTTCCATATCCGGTGGGTAGTGGTAGATTTGTTATACATAAATTTATATTCATTTTTTCTTATTTTAAGGTAATACATCGAATTTAGTGTATATTGTAAATATTTGACATGTTGGTGTGATCGTTGGTGTTGGTGTTGGCGTTGGTGTTTGTGATGGTGGTGGTGGACTTTCAAAAGCGTACCCATCCAAGTCTCCACCACAAATAATTTCAATTCCTTCAGATGTAGGTGTTGGTGTTGGGGTGTTTGTTGGGGTAGCTGATGGTGGTGGTGGTGGATCTGTAGGTGTTGTAGTTGGTGTTGGTGTTGGTGTTGGTGTTTGTGTCATCGTAACTGTAGGTGTTACAGTTGGTGTAGGTGTTAAGGTTGGTGTAGGTGTTAAGGTTGGTGTAGGTGTAATTCTAAGTTCTCTAACCTGTTGGATTGTCATTCTAGTGTGATCTGTTATATCTGTAAAGTATGGTACACCAGTAGTGTTGGTTACTTTTAGACATATTTGTTGACCGGAGAATAACAAAACCCCAATTTGAGCTCCGTTTAACTCAGCGTATAATTGTTCGTTTGATGAGTAGAAATGACTACCGACATATATTTTATCGATAACTGGATCAACAATACCAGCTGAAATCATCCCATCAACAGCTGTTGAGCCACTAGTTGTCTCACATTCAAATGTGGTTCCAGACACACATAAATTACAATCACCAATAACACTTTGTACGGGTCCACAACAAAAACAAGTATAACAAGTTCCACTTTGTACACAATCCCACAGTGTTGTTGTCGCTGGTGTTGTTGGACTAACTGGATATGGTACGTCAACATTTAATGACATTTGTATCTGTGACGTGTTTAAATTTTCTAAAACCCATCTAACGTTAAGTGGATCCCAATAAATCAAATACGGTATACCAGAACAAGCTGGTGAACAAGCGAATCCAGATGCCGCAGTCAATCCAGAATATGTAACCCTACCATTTACTATTGTTGATGTAATGTAAGCGTCGTTTAGTAAAGTACATTCACCATTTATAAAACTAATACATGGTATGTCAAACCCAAACACATTAGCTAAGTCTGGATTTGTTGATAAACTGTCTTTTAAACTGTTTGATGAGAAATTAATAAGTGAGTATCCGGGAGGACAAGTTTCAGGAGGACAAGCTGGTGTTGGTTGGTTGTTGCCGATTATGTCTTTTGCTGTGTTATCAACAACATCGTCATATGTACCTGATATAACATTTAATTTTGTTGAGGTTGGTGGTACTGGTTGTACCGTAGTTATAACACCGTTCGGGAATGTATTACCAGCAACATATCCTGAAATATATTCATAACCGGTATTTGGGTTAAGGTCGTAGTCACAGTTAATAATTTCAGTTAATGTATTATTATAAAGTTCATAAGCAAATCCACCTGTGCCTGATAAATTTGTCCCACAAACTTTTAAGTTGTTTGGTTGGTTAGCAATTAAAGTGATTGGATAAATATTCCAATATTTGTAATTTCTTGTTTGGTCAATAGCTAACGATTGGTCAACAATAACGTTACCATTTAATTCAATTTTAACTGAATTATTACCAGCGACACCAATATAATAAGTTTTTGTTACCGGAACTATTAATGTGTCACATTTACAATTTGACCCAACATAGTCAGGTAATTGTGGTATTGATTGTGATGACCAAGCACCAATATTAAATAATTTTGTTCTCCAGAATCTTTTAGGTGTTCCAAAAGTTTGGTGTTGTGGTAATGTATTTGTTGACAACCTACCACTTATTAAATTATTAGAACAAAACTCATTATTATCTTTTCTATAATACATTGTGGTGTTTGCTATTCCAATCGCCGTATTAATTGGTGAAGGTATTTGATATGTTTGGTTACATCCAAATAATAACTCCCAGTCATAAATCCCAGATGGTGTTCCGTCTAGATTAAACCCACCAACACCATACACTCTCACACCAAGAGATCCATGTGATGTATCTATCGTTTGAGTGTTGTTATACGGTTCAACAAATGTTCTTAGTCTTTGCATTTGTGTTGGTGCTGTAGTCACTGGTGGTATTGTTGACCCAGTAACACCAGAAAAACATAATCCGTTACCAATTGATGTACTACCAGAAGGACACTCACAAGTTATTTGTGGTCCAAACCCTGTTTGTCTTGACATATGTACTTGGAAGCTCAGGTTATAAGCTCCTGTCGTTGGACATGTCCAAATACCTGTATTCGGATTATAGGTGTCCGTACCACCCGCTTCCCAATCATCATATAATTGTGACACTACAGATATTGACGGTAATTGTACAATACCATCAAAAATTGTTGAGTTATTTAAACTAGGGTTATATGGTGGTAAATTTGCTGGTGGTTGTTTACCTGAAGCAGCTATTAATGATAATGTAGCGTTTGGGTCACCGGAAACGACAAAATTTAACGGGTCAATCCCTAAATTCTGTATGGCCCCAGAAACTGGTATGTCGGAAATGTTTAACCTTGGAACATATACCGTGTTACCAGTTATGTTATTTATCATTAAACTACCATTAATTGACAAAGTTTGATCCAAAAAGCTACCACCAACCATAGCTGACAAACTTTTAGTCATTGTTCCACCTCTAGTTAACATCATTGACCCTCCACCACTGGTGGTTGTTACTTGATTTAAATCCCCACCTAAAACAGATGAGAAATCCGATCTAAGACTATTTGTCGCCCCACCAAGAATTGTGGAGTATTGACTTTCAATAGTATTTATATATCCACCTAAAATTGTGGATCTATTACTACTTTTTTGAATTCGGTTACATTGACCACCAATAAGTGTGTTTCCACTCAATACGTCAGTTATTTGATTTCCACAACCACCGAAAAGTACTGTGTGTTGACCTTGTGTTGTATTACAGAACCCACCACCAAGGGTTGTAAATCCACCATTAAGTGTGGTATTACATAAACCCCCAAATAGTGTTATGTAGTCACCTGTTGTGTTTATTATTGTGTTACACCATCCACCACCTAAAACCGAATAACTTTTTAAGTTTGTGTTTTTTGATCCACCGAATACTGTTGATGTGGTATTAAATACCAGGTTATTAGTACCCCCAAGGATTGTATTTGTGTCAGGTGAAAAAGTTTTAAATGGTACGGGTAACGTATATGGTGATCTGTTATATGTCCCACCCATAATTACCGTTTGTATTGTTTGTATGTTATTATTAAACCCTCCTATAATTGATGAACTATCTGTAACTATTGTTGATAAAGAAGGGCTATAGATTTTATTACAATCACCACCACCGATAGTTACATATCTGTGTTCGGTTATATTTCGTTGTCCACCCATAATAACGGAACATGGTCCGTTAATCACATTACAGTGACCACCAATGATCGTAGCGTTATCAGTACTTATTAGTGATAAATTGTTAAAAATTTTATTAAGGGATCCACCACCAATATTAGATTGGCAAGAGTTATTTATCGTATTTTGATCCCCACCACCAATTATTGAGTGTTGGGATTTTAATTTTGTGGTTGTGGAATCACTACCCACAATTGTGTTTTGATCCCCACCAAATACCGTTGAGTATTGTGATCCAGCTGTATTTGATTGACCACATCTAACTGTTGATGTTGACCCCCCACCTTGTGCCCCTAGGTCTTCAATTATAATTTCAATTGCCATAATAGTTTTTCTTTTCAAATAAATATTATGGAATCAGTAAAAAAAATAAAAACCCCCACAAATAATGCGAGGGTTTTTTTATGTGTTACTATTAATTCAGTTATAAGGGTTTAATGATTGTTAAATTTTGATTAAAATATTTTTGAACTTCTTGAATTTTGTATTTTATAACTTGGTCAAGATCTAACATCATAAGTTCAATTGTAGTTGAAAATATAACCGATTAATTAATAACACAATTACTCGTTAGTTTTATCATCATCGTTTTCAGATGGTTCGAGTCCAGGTAAAGTTGTCATTGAGTTATGTAGGTCTAGTTCTTCTTGTATTTCATCAATTCTTGATTCTAGGAATTTAACTTCGTTGTCTCTTTCAATTACTGAGATTTCGGATTTTTTCACTGTTTGTGAGTCTGAGGATCTTCTGTAGAAGTCGTCCTCAACAACACCACTTGTACAATCCATTCCTTTTAAATTTTTAACCAAACTTTTTAATTCAGACAATAAAAATATTTTATCATAAACTTCTGAATTAGCTTTATGGATTTCAGTTTTTAAACCTACCAGTTGGTTAACTAAATTATATTGTTCTTCTAGTAGACTTTTTGTCGAGTATGGTCTTTCATTTGTCTCTGAAATGGAATTATATCTAGCCATTTTTAACTGGACATCATTAATCTCTCCGACTAATCGATTTTTAATTTTTAAAGCTTGTTTAATTGTCATAATGTTATTTTTTTTTAATAATTATATGTTTTTTATTTTAATATGTCAATACCTTTTTTCAATTTTTTATAATCTTCTTTTGATATTTTTATTAATGTCACCTCAGCTTTTTGATATGAGGTTTCCGGATCTGTAAAAACATCTGAAGTTTGGTATTTTTTTAACCTGGTATTTTCATTTCTTGTCACCAAATTATACCGACCAGATTTAGTGATATAAAAGTCAACCAGGTCCAAATCACCACTCTCGATTTTATCAATATTATTTAATAGGTGGGTAGCGGCAATCTTTCTTGGGTAGTGGTGTTCCTTTGTCGGTGAATACTTTTTATTTAACTTTAATTGATTTAGACACTCTTCGGATATCATCCCGGTCCAATTTTCTAACGAGTCGGGTAGGTAAAAAATTCCGGCACCAAACATAGTTTCCATGAATTTCTTTTGGTCGTCGCTGACGTTTTGATCCGGATACAATCCATTTAAAGATATTAACATTCTACGTAAAACCTCACACCGGTTTTTTAATTTATCAAGATTCATTGTTTGATCTCGATTTTAGTTGAGTCGTTTTGAACTGGGGTGACACTACCATAAGCGTCACACCCAGATTCTTTCTTTGATTTACATGAACCAATCAGTAAACAAACAATTAGAAATAATACTACTCTCATTACTTAACCTCCTCAAATTCTACGTCAGACATGTTATCGACATTGTCGGAGTTTGGTTGTTCATAAATGTTTTGACTAATCTCCTGGAATTTAGAATTCAATTCATCTAACCCGGATTTCATTGAGTCAAAATCACGTTTGTTTTGAGAATCTTTTAGATTTTCCAAAAGTGTGTTCAATTCATTTTTTTGATCTTCGGAAATTTTATCCCCCAAATCTTTAATTGATTTTTCACTCTGGAATATAGTTGAGTCTACTGTGTTAATTAACTCAGCCTCTTCTCTCAACTTTTTATCCTCATCAGCGTTCATTTCAGCTTCTTGTCTCATTCTTTCAATGTCTTCTTTCGATAAACCAGAAGATGATTCAATTCTAATTGTTTGTTGTTTATTGGTTCCTTTGTCCAACGCTGACACGTTAATAATACCGTTAGCGTCAATATCAAATGTTACCTCAATTTGTGGTACCCCACGAGGTGATGGTGGAATACCATCTAAGTGGAACTTACCAATTGTTTTATTGTCTTTTGCCATTGATCGTTCACCCTGTAAAACATGAATCTCAACTGATGGTTGGTTTTCAATTGCGGTTGAGAATGCCTGTGACTTCTTGGTTGGGATTGTTGTGTTCGATTCAATTAACTTTGTGAAAACTCCACCCATAGTTTCGATACCCAACGACAATGGTGTAACGTCCAATAAAAGTACATCATTAACGTCACCAGCTAATACACCACCTTGAATTGCGGCCCCCAAAGCGACAACCTCATCAGGGTTGACACCTTTTGACGGTTCCTTACCAAAGAAACTTTTAACTGCTTCCTGAATCGCTGGGATTCTAGTTGTTCCACCAACTAAGATAATTTCATCAATATCCGATACTGACATCTTGGCGTTCTTCAAAGCTGATTTACACGGGTCAATTGTTCTTTTAACCAGTGAGTTAACTAGTTGTTCAAATTTTGATTTAGTTAAAGTTCTCACCAAGTGTTTTGGTAACCCATCAACTGGCATAATGTAGGGTAAGTTGATTTCACTTGATGAGGTAGATGATAATTCAATCTTAGCTTTCTCAGCTGATTCTCTTAATCTCTGTAAAGCCATTGGGTCTTGAGTTAAGTCAATACCATTCTCGTCTTTAAATTCCGACACCAACCAATCAATAATAGCTTGGTCAAAATCATCACCACCAAGGTGTGTGTCACCGTCTGTTGACAATACCTCAAAAACACCATCACCTAACTCCAGGATAGACACATCATGTGTTCCACCACCACAGTCAAAAACAACAACAACCATATCTGATTTTTTCTTGTCCAGACCATAAGCTAAGGCAGCTGCGGTTGGTTCGTTTATGATTCTCCTCACTTCAAGTCCAGCGATTTCACCAGCTTCTTTTGTTGCTTGACGTTGTGAGTCGTTAAAATAAGCTGGTACAGTGATTACGGCTTCGGTAACTTTTTCACCTAGATAGTCCTCAGCGGTTTGTTTCATTTTCTGTAATATAACCGCGGATAACTCTTGTGGGGTAAACATCTTACCATCAATCTCAACTCTAGGTGTGTCATTATCACCTTTAACAATCTTATACGGTACCTTAGTTAGTTCTGATTTTGAATCCGAATAACTTAAACCCATAAATCTTTTTATCGAATAGATTGTTTTATCCGGATTAGTAACTGATTGTCTTTTAGCTGGGTCACCTACTTTTCGTTCACCATCTTTTATGAACCCAATAACTGAAGGTGTTGTTCGTTTACCCTCATTGTTTGTGATTACGACCGGTTCATTACCTTCCATAATCGCGACACATGAATTTGTCGTTCCTAGGTCAATACCTATAATTTTTCCCATTTGTTTTTTTGTTTTTTATTTATGTTATGATCTTTACGATCGGTTTTGATTTTTCAAAAAATATTCCAAACTAAAAATACTGACAAATTGTCAGTTTACCACTTATCAATGTCTGTCAAATCTAATTCAACGTTTGCTAATTCACTGTATACTGTAACAATTTGTCCAATACCGTTACTTGAGAACCTGTATTCGTAGTCCCCACAATTACCAAATACCGCTTTGATGTGTCCTTGCCACTCTTCTAATTTTTTAACTTGGTCATCATCAAGTGTAAATGTCATGGTTTTAGTTTTTTTGAAGTCTGGTTTAGGTTCGGATTTTACTTTTTTATTTTTCATTTTTTCTGATTTTTCAATAATTTTTTCACTTAATGTTTTCATGTTGTATATATTAGTATTTTTTTTTCAAAGTTTCAAGACTTTAACCGACCATGGGTCAAAAAATTTATTATTTTTACACAATTTAACCTGATTATGTAACGCGTCAAAATAATAATCCCCATTTAATATAGATTCTTTTTCAACTGTAAAGTATTTTTTACCCTCAAATCGAATTAAAGATTGTTCGTTCCTATGTGTTTCACATAAACAATAAACCCAGTTGTTAATTTTATGTTGTTCACCAGGTTCACCACATACCTCACAAATTTTAAAGCTCTCTTTTTCGGTGTCAATTATAAATTGGTATCCGTTTTCAGGTATATTATCTAGAAAAATACTCATACCACCAAATTTTTGTTTAACCTGGATAAAGTTTTTATCCCATCCAAGTGATATTAACACTTCAAAAAGTCTTTGTATTAACCCTAACCAGCCATTCCCAACTGAAAAGTAACGTCTATCTAGTATTGGTGACTTATGTGTGTATTGGTCATGATTTAACCCCCCAATAGTTTCTAAAAAATTATTAAATTCCCCATCAGATAGGTAATTGTTATTGGTCCTTATTCCCATTTTTATACATTTTATACATTGTTAATGTGTTGGATAGTGTTTGGTATGAGTCCCAAAACCCACCTCTGTCATCTAAAAATATATTAGCGTAAAGTTTACCGTTAACACCATATGGTTTGTCCCACTCTGGGTGCATTTGATTTACCCCATGGACAACTATACCAAGATCCTCAACTTGTTTTTTAGCGTTCTCTAATTGTTTTTCACTCCTAGCGGTATTAATTAGGAATATGATTCCATGTTTTTGACATTCAAGGATTAGACCAACCATTTTTTTACAGTTGTCTTTGATTTCCTCATTATATGGGATTATGGTGTCGTCAAGATCACACGCGATGATGATCTTCCCGTTTTTAATCCACTCTTTGGTCAATCTGTTTACATAAAAATTAACGTGATGTCTCATGTTAATTCATATTTTTACGTAATAAGTACAACGATATAATTACTACTGGTACACCAAACATTAAATCCATTAGTGTCATTCTTAATATAATACAAACACCAATGAAATATGTTATTGTCGTTATTAGGTCAATCAGTACTTCGGTGATCCCTAAATCAGTTATCAAACCAAAAAACGATTCTGATTTTCTCATCAAACTCTTTAATCTTCTCATCATTAAATATAAAAAACTCATCTTTTAATCTCTCGGTTATTGTAACCACTAGTCTATCTAGTGGGCTTTCTTCTTCCCAAGTTCTATAATCCCAACCCTCCATTGTTGTAAAACCAGCGGACATGGTTGGTGTTTGCCCACTTTTTTCTAATTTGGTGATAGATTCCGGTGGTATCATACCCTCAACCAAAATTGTTGGGTTTTCCGACAAGTAATCGGTTAATTCTCTAAGTGTGAAATAACTATGACTGTGTCCATCAATACCCCAATGATCTGAGTGTATTTTAACAATGTCACTAACACCACTTGGTAATCCTCGAGGGTCACTAATTACTTTTTCACTATGTCCCCTAACGTGAGCTAAAATCCCGAATAATCCGTAGTTCCTACCTTGATATAGGGAATGATGTTCGTACTGTCTACCATTTTCAATACTACCATCATAATACGGATTTAATCTCCAGTTATCACAGTTTACCCAGGTATCAATCCCATTGACTGAGGTTTTTTTTTCAACGAATAAGTGAATATCACATCCCATACTTTAAATTTTAATTTTTATTTAAAAAACCCACCGGTAAATAATAATATAAGGTACAAAAATGTACTAACAATCGTAACCCAAAAATTGTGATCGCCTGATTTTGGTTTACCGTGTAAATAAGCTCCCGCCAATAGATTAATTGACATAAAACACACCATAATAATTTGACTAACTCCCATAATTTTTATTTTTTTTATTTATTTATTTCCAAATCCAACTTTACCAGAACCTTTAATTGTCGGTGCTTTTTTAAGACCTTCAAGATTGTCCATAACTTCCTCAAATTCTCTTCCCATCACTATGGTTGAGATAACCACTTCTTTTAAGTGTGAGAGTGACATTCCTTCAGTTCTTTTAACCCACTCAATGATGTCAACATTTTTAACATCCTCTTCGGTTAGTTTATGTCTAATGTAAGCTTCCCGGATCTCTTTGTTCGGTAACTCAACCTTATATCTTCGATCAAACCTGGATGGTCTGTTGGTGATTCTGTCCTGCAGTTTTTCCGGATAGTTGGTTGTCGCGATATACACAACATCCTCAATCTGTTTAACCCCGTCCAGAATATTAAGTAACTTACTTGTTGTGTGATTACTTTCTCCCGCTATTGAGTCAATGTCCTCCAACAAAACAATTAAAGGTCTGTTTGATTCAATCTTTCTAAAAGTCGCAATGAAATCGATAAAATATTCAACGTCATCGTGGTCTTTTATGTTAAGAATTATTCCATCATTTTCAATAAGTTGTTTTGAGATCAACTGAATGATTCCTGATTTACCACACCCTGGTTCACCGTACATTAATATACCCCTTTTGTGTACAAAATTATATTCGATATATTTGTCCCTACGATCCCAAAAATTTTGGATGTCCTTGAGTATGTCTTGTATCTCATAAGAAGGTAATTGGTATAGCTCATCGGTTTTAAACGGTTGTTTCTTTAAGGTATGTTGTGATAGTTGTCGATTCCAGACAATCTCATAAATACCTGACGGTACTTTTGGAACTGAGGTGAAGGCTGGGACAAACTCCTCATCTTTTAGTTTCCCCCAACATGTCGGTGAATCTGATTGTTTAGTGGTTTCATCAATTTCTTCCCTAAGTAACATTCTATTAATGTCTGGAAGTCTTCCATAATCTTCATTTACAGATTCTTCCACGGTTTCTTCGTAAGTTATTTCTATTGCCATATTTTATTCATTTACATCATACAAACATGATCCAAGTAATATTAATTCAAATACCACAAAAATCATAATATTAAAAAATCCATTAAATAATTCCCAGGTTGTTACGTCTAGTGAACCAAAAACCAATGACGCTAAAGCGTACCAAAATAAGTTTTTTGATACGAACTCCAAAAAATTTAGTGAATACATTTTACTTAAGGATAATTGGTTCAATAATCAAAAGTATCTCCTCAATTCTGTCGGTCTTAATCCTTACAATTCTATCTTCTTTTAATTGAACGTCAGAGTCTAAATTTTCAGGGTTAACATCCTTATAATATTCTTTAAGAATGTCTTTAGCTACATATTCTGTTTTGTGGAATGATAAATATTTATCACAATCCATACGTTTATCTAAAACGGCAAATACTACTTGGTTATTATTCATGGTATTCTATTTGATATCTGTTTAATTAATTCTTCTTCTCCATTTGTTAATAGATGGTACGAATTCCATATTTTACTTAACTGGTCTCTTAATTCTCGTTCACCGTTTGATTCTTCATCACCCCTAAACATTTTTCTTATTTCCGGGTTTGGGTGTACTTCTAATACTCCGTCATCATGTAACCACTCGGACATAATTCTCTTGTCGTTCCGATCCATTTCATTGTAAATGTCATCTAAATCAATATCAACTCTAACGTAATTCATTTATTGTTTTTTTAATAATAAGAAATAAAAATGACTAAATCAAGTTAATGGGAGTCTCCCACATTATTTTTTTCACCATAAATTAAATAATCAGGGTTAATAATCTTAGCTATTTTGTGTCTACTACCATTCAAAGATTTAACGACCACACCTTCATGAGGTACTTTTGTCCCTTCAATGTTATTGTTAAAGACATGTCTATCTTGTTCACCTTTGTTCCAGGGACCGGTATACAGTATTTCAACCTCACCCAATTCCAGACATTGGAAGTGTGTTGTTTGTCTCAAATTGTCCTCATATGATCCGTCAACCTCAACATCAAACCCAGCGAAACGAATGTCCGTTAAACCATAATCGTAATTTTTTTGGATCCCGTGTCCGTAAACCTCACCGTAAACGATAAACCCGGAACCTATCTCACCTGGGAGATATGTATTTTTTACGTGGTCCCACAGTTTTTTACGAATATCGTATTTCTCAGCAATTCTTTTCCAAACATCAGTGTTATAAAACCCTTGGGAGTCTGATCCTTTCTCTACGTTATGTGATCCGTATACATATTCATATCCGACCCACTCATTACCAAACCAATTACGGATCCTATCTATGATTGATAGTTTTTTCTTTTTAACAATCCCATAACGAGAGTTCGTTCCGTGTAGTTTACGAGTAATACATACCTCATCATCCTCATTAAACATCTCGGGTACATTCTTCATGTTTGGGAACTTATAATAAACGTGGAAGTTTGGGTTCTGGTGGTATTTTACTTTACGTCCACCAACACTTAACTGAACGGTTTTAACTGGTGGTTCAAACTTAAATATTTCAAGTAATTCCATACAGTCTGAACCCTCATATCTATATTTTTCAGGAACACCACCTATTGGTATTAATAAGCATTCAGAGTAAACTCCACGAAGTTTTACAGTTCTTACTCTTTGTCCTTTACGTAAGTAATTGGTCACACCTAACCCATCAGAAAGTTTTTGTGGTATAACAGCATCAGTAGTAGCGACAACGACTAAATCACCAACCCGGTATTCACCTTTTTTAGTTATAGCGTTCCAACCACCAACAGTTACTAATTCTATGTTGTCGGCACCTGGTATTTCAGATACTGAACCTATTACCCCTACGTATGATACACTATTTTGATTTTCCATATTTATATATTTTCAAA
>Ga0209107_10000966_pt1 | contig 16285 bp, 12 predicted proteins | sample LakErihyJuly2011_2_FD_187460 | JGI IMG/M metagenome (GOLD analysis project Ga0209107, IMG submission 187460) | Freshwater microbial communities from dead zone in Lake Erie, Canada - CCB hypolimnion July 2011 (SPAdes) (version 2) | ecosystem: Environmental > Aquatic > Freshwater > Lentic >... | reverse complement strand
GCCGATGCCATGGTCAACAGCTTCATCGCCCGCAAGGACCTCGACAGCGAGATGACCGTGGTGCGCAACGAGATGGAGATGGGCGAGAACGACCCGGGCCGCGTCCTGATGGAGAAGACGCTGTCGGCCATGTACCAGTGGCACAACTATGGCAAGTCCACCATCGGCGCCCGCACCGACGTGGAAGGCGTGGACATCTCCCGCTTGCAGGCTTTCTACAAGCGCCATTACCAGCCCGACAACGCCACGCTGATCATCTCCGGCAAGTTCGATGCGGCCAAAGCCCTGGTCTGGGTGCAGCAGGCCTTCGCGGCCGTGCCCAAGCCCCAGCGTGTGCTGCCGCCGCTCTACACCCTGGACCCGGTGCAGGATGGCGAGCGCAGCGTGACCCTGCGCCGCGTGGGCGGCACGCCCCTGTTGTTCGCGGGCTACCACGTCATGCCGGGCGCTCACCCTGATTACGCGGCGGTGTCCCTGCTGACCACCATCCTGGGCGACAGCCCCTCGGGACGTTTGCACAAGCAGTTGGTGGACAAGCAACTGGCCGCCTCGGTGTTCAGCTTCTCGGAAGGCCTGGCCGACCCGGGCTTCATCCTGCTGGGGGCGCAACTGGGCGCGCAGCAAGATGCCGATGCCGCTGCCAAGGCCTTGCTCGCCGCGGGCGAGTCGTTCGCGCAGCAAGCGGTGACGGCCGAAGAGTTGGCCCGCGCCCGTGCCAAGTGGCTCAAAGACTGGGATGCCGGTTTCGCCGACCCGCAGCACGTCGGTGTGGCCTTGTCCGAATCGGTGGCGCAGGGCGACTGGCGCCTGTATTTCCTGATGCGCGACCGCGTCAAGGCCATCCAGCTGGCCGATGTGCAACGGGTGGCGCAGCGGTATTTCGTCGGTGCCAACCGCACCTTGGCGCAGTACGTGCCGACGCCGCAGCCCGTGCGTGCCCCGGTGCCACAGCGCGTGGACGTGCCCGCCGAGCTCAAGGGCTTCCAGGGTCAGGCCGCACAGGCACAGGCCGAGGTGTTCGACGCGACGCCGGCCAACATCGACGCCCGCACCCAGCGTTTCGCCTTGCCCTCGGGCATGAAGGTGGCCTTGCTGCCCAAGACCACGCGCGGGCAGGCCGTCAAGGCCACGCTGACGCTGCGTTTTGGCACCGCGGAGAGCCTGGCGGGCTGGGGTGAGGCGCCCAGTGCGCTGGCCGCCTTGCTGGACAAGGGCACGGCCCAGTTGAGTCGCCAGCAGGTGCAGGACCGCCTGGACGCCCTGCAGTCGGATGTGGCTTTCTCCGCCGGCCCGGGGCAGTTGAACGTGGCCTTGTCGAGCCGACGCGAGCACCTGCCCGCGCTGATCGCGCTGGTGTCCGACTTGCTGCAGCAGCCCAGCCTGCCAGCCGATGTGCTGGAGGAGGTGCGCAGCCAGGCGCTGGCCGGCATCGAGGCTCAGCGCAAGGAGCCCGAAGCCGTGCTTGCCGAGGCCATGTCCCGCCATGGCGACCCCTACCCGCTGGGCGATGTGCGCCATGCCCGCAGCTTTGATGAGACCGTGGCCGACTGGCAGGCGGTGAAAGCCGAGCGGGTGCAGGCCTTCCACCAGCGCTTTGTGTCGGCGGCGAACGCGCAATTCTCGGCCGTGGGCGATTTCGATGCGACAGCGGTGCGCACGGCCCTCACGCAGGGTCTCGGCAACTGGCGCAAGGCCGAGCCTTTTGCCCGCATCCCGGACCCGCTGGTGCCCGTGCCGGCCGCACGCCTGGTGCTGAGCACGCCCGACAAGCAGAACGCGACGATGTCGGTCCAGCAAGCACTGCCTTTGAGCGACCGCGATGCCGACTACCCGGCGCTGATGCTGGCCAACCACTTGCTGGGCGGCGGTGGCGATTCCCGTTTGTGGAACCGCATCCGCGAGCGCGATGGTTTGTCTTACAGCGTGCACAGCGGCATCCAGTGGAGCCCGCAGGAGGCCCATTCAGGCTGGTCGGCCACGGCGATTTTCGCGCCACAAAACAGAGACAAAGTCGAGTCGGCTTTCCGCGAGGAAATCGAACGCGCGCTCAAGCAGGGTTTCACGCAGGCGGAGTTCGAATCCGGCAAGCGCGGCCTCTTGAGTTTCCGCCGATTGGGCCGTGCGCAAGATGCGCGCTTGGCCGCGGGTTGGGTCAGCAACCTCTACCTGGAGCGGGACTTTGCCGTCTCAGCGCGGGTGGACGCACAACTTGAAGCGCTGACCTTGGCCGAGGTGAATGCGGCATTGCGCCGCCACCTTCAGCCTGCGCAGTTCGTGTTTGGCTTTGCCGGCGATTTCAAGTGAAGTGAACCGCTGGGTGCCTTGGGTGGGCACCAAACAAAACAGCCGGGTTTGTGGCCCGGCTGTTTCTTGGGGGTTGACTTGGGAGGTTTGCGGACATGCCGCAGACCCCATTCAACTCAGCGCATTTCAAATGGCAAAATCTTCGAGTTTCTTGCCCGTTGCGACGGCGGCTTGAACCCACTTGGGTTGCAGGCCGCGGCCGGTCCAGGTTTCACCCGTGGCCTGGTTGCGGTATTTGGGCGCGACCTTGCGGCCAGCGGTGGGGGCGGCACCCGTTGTGCTGGCTTGCTTGCCAGGCTTGAGACCCAGGTCGGCCACGGTCAGGCCGTGTTCTGCCAGCAGGTTTTTGATTTGAGCGATCACGCCAGAGCGCTCGGCACGGCGTGCGTCCTGCAACTGCTTCTCAAGGTCGGCGGCCTGTTTTTCCAGTGCGGCTTTTTGTGCGAGGAGTTCTTGGTAGTTGCTCATGTTCTGTCCTTGATGCCCTCTGGGGGGGCGGGGTACTTATTTCTTGTTGAGGGCCGGTTGTTCGCCCGCTCACCGGATCATTGGCAAATGCGGCAAGCCTCCACCGTGCGGCCGAACTGATCGGCACAGCTGGCTGGAATGGATTCTATACACAAAATATTTGCGTGCGCAATTGTCTGTCGGAGATTGACCTGACCAGATTGTGTGAATTTGCGTGAATACCCTGGGGGGCTTCGTCAATTGCTCGACAGTTTGCGGCCATTCTGACGCTGCACTTCTTTTGACACCGTCTCGCCCAGCTGCGCCACCGCGAGGGCGTAATAACTGGACTGGTTGTAGCGCGTGATGGCGTAAAAATTCACGGTGCCGGCCACGTAACTGGGGGCTTGTCCGCCGTTGTGGAGCTGCACCAGTGCCAGCAAGCCAGTGTGCTTTTGGCCTGCGGCGGACAGGCTGGCACCATTGGCTGCCATCTCCGCTGGCGTGAACGTGGGGAGGATGTCCGGTGTCAAGAGGGTGTCGAGCGCGCGGGAGGGTTCCGGCGGGGTCACAGCGAAATACGTGGCCTGGCCTTTTTGCCAGCCATGTTCGGCCAGATAACGTGCCACGCTGCCGATGGCGTCCACAGGGCTGTTGACGAGGTCGATGTGGCCATCGCCATCGAAGTCCACCGCGAGTTTGCGTTGTGAACTGGGCATGAATTGTGGCCAACCCATGGCGCCGGCGAAGGAGCCGGTCACGCGGGTCGGCTCCAGGCCTTGTTCGCGGCACATGAGCAGGAATGCGCCGAGTTCGGTTTTGAAATACGCGCTTCGGTCACTGCGTCCGCGGGGGAAATCCAACGTGAGCGTGGTCAGTGCATCGAGCACGCGGTAGCGGCCCATGTTGCGGCCGTACAGGGTTTCAACGCCCAGAACACCGATGACGATGTGGGCCGGCACGCCGTAGGTTTCTTCTGCGCGGCTCAAATCGGCAGCGTGGGTCCGCCAGAAATCCACACCGGCCTGCACCCGCTTGGTTTCGATGAACCGTGCGCGGTAGGCCCCCCAGTTTTTGGCCGTGGGGGTGGGGGCCGGCATCATGAGTTTGGGCACGCTGGCCTGAAACCGGGCCTGTGACAGCACAGACCACACCCAGGCGCGGTCCAGCGACAGGTTTTGCGCCAGTTCGGTGGCGAGGGCCGCGGTGTCGGCGCGTGTGGCGTAGCTGTCGGCGTCTTCCTGGCTGGGCAGGCGCTGCTCTTGCAAATCCGATGGCTCGATGGCCCTGGCTTGGGCGGCGGCTGTGTCAGTGGTTGGCGTGCTCGCCTGTGGTGTGGGCTTCGGTGCTGCGCTGGCGGGGGTGTCGGGCGCGGTGCGCGATGCCATCGGCACGGTCACCGGTGGGACATCGAGGCGGACCGTGCTGCCGCACGAAGCGAGGCTCAGCGCCGCACACAGCAGCCCACTGGCTCGGGCCAGCGGAGGAAGCGTCAAGGGATCAAAGGGCATGGAAGGCATGTCGGGGCGATGGGACGGAGTCTGTGCGGGTGGCATGGGACGGGAGTGTGCCAAAGCCGGTGCCTCAAGGCGGCGTGCCGTTGGCGCTTGTGCGGGGGCGCAGGCGTGGGCGCGGGTGTGGACCTGGTCGGCCCAGGGCTTTGGCCTGGGCGATGGCTTGCGCGATGGCCTGGTCCACCGTCCGGCGCATGGCACGCCTGGCGCCGAAGCTGTTGGCGGCTGTGTCGGATGCGGCGCCGTAGCGCAGTGCGTCGAGCGCCGTCAGGGCTTGCAGCAGGGCCGCATGGGCCGCCTGTGCTTGCGGGGGCATGGGTGCCTCGGAGGCGTTGGATGTGGTTTGCACTTGGCGTGACCAGGCCAGGGCGGGTGCTGGCACCGGGCTGTGGGCGGGCGCTTCGAACCCGGCGGCCAGCATGGCCTGGTGCAGCCGCACCATCGGACGGTGCCAGGCCGAGCGCGGCGTGCGCGGGCGTCGCCACCAAAGCCAGGCCAGCCCGCCCAGCGACAGCAGCACCAGCAGCCCGGCACACACGCGCATCAGGTCGGTCCAGTCGGGCGAGTTCACGCCCCAGCGCGACAGCATCGACATCTGCTGGTTGCGCGAGTACTGCAGCACCCAGATGTTCCAGCGGTGGTTGGCCGCGTCTGTGTAGGCGCGCACGCCGCTCCAGAACGCCGGGTCCAGCTTGGACAGTGTGGCGGGCAGGCCCTGGGCGTTGCGCAGGGGCGGGCGCGGTCGATCGATGCGCTCGGGCGCCACCGCGGAGGTCGGGTCCACGCGCACCCAGCCCAGCTCGGGCTGCCAGTACTCGGCCCAGGCGTGGGCATCGCTGTTGCGCACGATGTAGAGGCCGTCGACGGGGTTGAGCTCGGCGCCCTGGAAGCCCGTCACGACGCGCGCTGGCACGTCCATCGCCCGCATGACGACGACGAAGGCCGCGGCGAAGTGCTCGCAAAAACCGCTGCGCCGGTCCAGCCAGAACTGGTCCACCTGGTGCAGCACCGGTCGGCCTTGTGCATCGGGCGCGTCATCGCCCGGGCTCAGGGTGTAGCGGAAGTCCGCTTGCCGGATGTGGCGCATCAGCGCGATGGCCAGGGCGCTGGCATCGGCATCGCGGAACGCCGGGCTGCTGCGCATGTCGGCGGCCCAGGCCAGGGTGCGCGGGTTGTAGCCCCGTGGCAGCTGGACCCATTGGCGCAGGGTCAGGGCGTCGGGGGGGGGCGGGGCTTCGCGGGTCATCAGCCGAGCCACGCCGTCGATCTGGCTGCGCTCGGTCACGGGCCGGTCGGCCACCCAGCTCAGGCCGGCACGCTGCAGCACGGGCTCGGTCAGGGGTGGGGAGGGCGCGGCTTCCAGGGTGCCGTCCAGCAGAGGCACCGCGCGGAGCTGGTTGGGCTCCAGCGTGATCTGGTAGCGCACGGTGCGTCCGGCCGGGGCCACGGTGGTGCTTGCGTCGCTGCCCGGGGGCGATGGCTGCGCGGGCCGCATCGCCACATCGCCGCGCTGGCCGTTGCGCGTGTGCTTGCGCAGGCCGGGCAGGGAGGATGTCCAGTTCTGGCCGTCGAACAGGTCCAGCACGGGGCCACGGAAGTAGAGCTCACCGGGCGTGGGGGGCGTGTCCAGGAAGCGCACGCGCAGGGCCACGCTGTCGTCCTGGGCCAGCTCGGCCACGCCGCCCATGCGCATCTGCTCGGACAGCCCGGTGCGTGTGCCCGAGTCGGCGGGCACGCTCCACAGCGGCCCGAAGCGCGGGAAGAAGATGTACAGCGCCACCATCACCGGCACGCCCATCACCAGGCAGCGTCCGGCCGCGGCCAGGGCGGCACCCAGGCTGGGGCGGCCCACCGTGCGTTGTGCCAGCACCAGGGCGCTGAGCAGGCCGAGCAGCGCCAGCAGCATCAGCAGGGCCATGCCGATGGCCTGCGAAAACAGGAACTGCGTGAGGATGAGGAAAAAGCCCAGCGAGGTGATGACGAAGGCATCGCGCCGGGCGCGGAGTTCGAGCGTTTTCAGGGCCGCCAGGATGGTGACCAGGGTGACGCCCGCCTGTCGGCCGAACAGCGACTGGTAGCTCATGAGCGTCAGGCCCACACAGGCGATCAGGCTGACCATCAGCACCCACCGGGGCGGCAGGGGGGCATCGCGCCAGGCCAGCTGCGCGCGCCAGGCGATGGCGGCGGCCGTGCCCAGCGAGCACCACAGCGGCAGGCGCGCCAGGTGCGGGGCGATGCACAGGGCGAGCACGGCCAGCAGCCACAGGGTGTCGCGGCCATCTCGGCTCAGGTGAGGGGCCCTCAGGATGGCGCTCATGCAGGCCCCCGCGCAGGTTCCGGCGCATGGCCTTGCGCCGTGCCGGGGGGCGCCCAGGTGGCCAGCGCGTCCAGGCACTGGCGCAGGTGGTGCGGGCCGTTGCCGCAGGACAGCGACAGGCCAGGCAGGCGCAGGCCATAGGCTGGGCCGTTGCCCGAAGCGTCTTGCTCGGCTTGCAACAGCCAGCTGGTCAGTCGTGACAGGCGCGCCTCTGCTGCGAGGTGTTGCAGGCCCGGGCTGTGCGCGTAGTCCAGCCAGCGGTCGGGTGTGCGGCCACCGGCAGGCTCGCGGCTGACGAGGTTGCCGCCAGTGGCCAGGGCGCGGGTGGACTTCTTCCAGGCCACCCAGCGCAGTGGGTCCCCGCGGCGGTGGTCGCGCAGGCCCTCGGGCATGTCGGCATCGCGCGCCTGGGCGGTGGCTTGGGGCTCGCGGCTGTCCCGGCCTGGCAGCTCAGGCAGGGGCGGGGCATGGGCCTCCAGCGCGGGCCAGACCAGCACGCGCGATTGCGGTCGCCAGAAGGCCCAGGCCCGGAACAGGCCCAGCGGGTAGCGGGTCTCTATGGTCAGGCGTGGCAGGTCCAGCCAGCCGCGGTGCAGGGTGGGCACATCCACCTCGACGCTGCCTTCGCTGCCGGGCGGCAGGTCCACGTGTTGCGGTGTGCTGCTGGCGGCGAGCTCGCGCGGCAGGCTGCGGGTGTCCACGCTGATCAGCAGGCCGTAGCGGCCCAGCCGGCGGTGCTGGTTGTTCAGGGCCACTGGCAGGCGCAGCACCTGGCCTGCGTGCACGCTGTGCAGGCTTTGCAAGCGCAGGCTCACGCCCTGCAGGTTGCCGTGGGTCTGGTAAAGCGCGGCCATGCCGGCACCGCCCAGCAGGAAGGCCAAGGCGTAGCCCAGGTTCACCTGCTCGTTGATGGAGGCCAGCAACAGCACCATCACCACCACCGCGAAGCTCAGGCCCGCACGCGACGGCAGGATGTAGAGGTTGCGCTGCGTCAGGCGGATCTGGTCCTGACGGGGCAGCCGGGCTTCCCACCAGCCAGTCCAGCGCTGACGCAGGGCGTGCGCCACGTTCGGAGGGCGCGCCTTCATGGCACCGGGGTGGCCTCCAGCAGCGCGCGCGCCTGGGCGGCGGCGCTGCGGCCGGACTGGCTCAGCACCTGCAGGCGGTGGGCCACGCCGGGCACCCACAGCACCTGCAGGTCTTCGGGCGAGACGTGCCCGCGACCCATCACCAGGGCACGGGCGCGGGCCAGGCGCAGCAGCGACAGCCCCGCGCGCGGGCTCAGGCCCTGGGCGAACCAGCGGCCATCCCGTGTGGCTTTCAGCAGCGCTTGCAGGTAGTCCAGCAGGGCCTCGGAGACATGCACCTGCGCGAGGCAGGCCTGCCACTGTTGCCACTCGCTGGCGCTCATCACGGGGCGGATGTCGTGCAGGGACTGGCGGCGGTCGGCACCCGTCAGCAAGGCGCGCTCGGCGGCGGCATCGGGGTAGCCCAGGGACAGGCGCATAGCGAAGCGGTCCAGCTGAGACTCGGGCAGCGGGTGCGTGCCGAGTTGCTCCACCGGGTTCTGTGTGGCGATGACGAAAAACGGCGAGGGCAGGGGGCGGGTCTCGCCCTCGGCCGTGACCTGGCGTTCTTCCATGGCCTCCAGCAAGGCGCTTTGCGTGCGCGGGCCGGCCCGGTTGATTTCGTCGGCCAGCAGCACCTGTGCAAACACCGGCCCGGGGTGGAAGACGAAGGCCTCTTTCTGGCGCTCATAGACGCTCACCCCGATCAGGTCGGAGGGCAGCAAATCGGCGGTGAACTGCACCCGCGAAAAGCTCAGGCCCAGAGAGCGCGCGAGCGCCTGCGACAGCGTGGTCTTGCCGACGCCCGGGATGTCTTCGATCAACAAGTGGCCGGACGCCAGCAGGCAGATGACGCTGAGCGTGACCTGCTCGCGTTTGCCCACGATGATCGTGCTAACCTGATCAATGAGCGAGGTGAGCTGTCGGACGTTCGGTGAGGCGGGTCCGGCCGATGCGCCTGGCGGGTTCATGTCATTGCGGAGCATGACAGCACCTTAACCCAATCCCGCACGGTGTGCGGCGCACTTCTGACCCATGACCACCGGCTATTTTTCACACCCGGACTGCCTGTCGCACGACATGGGTGCAGGCCACCCGGAGTGCCCCGCGCGCATCCACGCCATCGAAGACCACCTGCGGGCCGTCGGTCTGGACATGTTGATGCTGCCGCAAGACGTGCCCATGGCGTCCAACCAGGACCTGGCGCTCGCCCATGACCTCAACTACGTGCTGACGCTGGACGATTTCCTGCAGCAGCTCGAAGCCACCGGCGAGACCCGCGCCCTCGACCCCGACACCTGGGCCTGTCCGGGCACCCGCTCGGCGGCCTGGCGTGCGGCGGGGGCAGCGGTAGCGGCCACGGACGCGGTCATCGACGGCAAGCTGAGCAACGCCTTTTGCGCGGTGCGTCCGCCTGGCCACCACGCCACGCATGACCAGACCATGGGCTTTTGCTTCTTCAACAACGTCGCCGTGGCCGCGCGCCATGCGCTGGACGTGCGCGGCTTGAAGCGCGTGGCCGTGGTCGATTTCGACGTGCACCACGGCAATGGCACCGAAGACATCCTGGCCAACGACGACCGCGTGCTGATGGTCGGCCTGTTCCAGCACCCCTTCTACCCCTACAGCGGTGCCGAGAGCCGCGCCGGCAACATGGTCAACGTGCCGTTGCCCGCCCGCAGCGACGGCCGGCTGGTGCGCGACGTGGTGGACAGCTACTGGATGTACCGCCTGGAAGATTTCAAGCCCGAGATGATCTTCATCTCAGCCGGTTTCGACGGCCACCGCGAAGACGACCTCGGTGGCCTGGGGCTGGTCGAGGCCGACTACGCCTGGATCACCGCGAAAATCATGCAGGTCGCCGACACCCATGCCCAGGGCCGCATCGTCTCCTGCCTGGAAGGCGGCTACAACCTCAGCGCGCTGGCCCGCAGCGTGGCCGCGCATGTGCGCACCCTGATCGAAAACTGACCCTTTCTTGAGCCCCCGAGCCCCCGTGTCCTTGTTCGCTTTGCCCATGAGTGTGAGCACCTCGCACGCCTCCCACCCGATCAGCGCCGAAGAACTCGGCCAGCTCCTGACCCAGTTGCAGCAGCCCACCGTCCTGGCCGAGGTGCTCGCGCTGGCGGGCTGTCTGGGCCTGGCGTGGTTGCTGGTGCGCTTGTGGCGCGGGCAGCAGTCCGAGCCCACCGCCATCTGGTTCGGGCGCAAGGTGGTGGACGGCATCTTGTTCCCGGTGGTGGCCCTGATGCTGGCCCTGGCCGCGCGCCGGGCCCTGATGGAAGTGATGCCGTTGCCGGTGTTCCGGCTGGCCATTCCCGTGCTGTCCTCGCTGGCGGTCATCCGCCTGACGGTCAAGGTGCTGGGGGCGGCCTTCCCCAGTTCGCGCACGGTGCGGGTGGTCGAGCGCACGGTGTCCTGGCTGGCTTGGCTGGCCACGGTGCTGTGGATCACGGGCGTGATGCCCCTGTTGCTGGACGAGCTCGATCAAATCACCTGGAAGGTCGGTTCTGGCGAAGTCAGCCTGCGCAAGGTCATCGAGGGCACGCTGAGCGCGGTCCTGGTGATGATCCTCTCGCTGTCGCTCTCGTCGGCCATCGAATCCAAGCTGCTCAAAGGTGCCACCGACAACCTCTCCATGCGCAAGATGGCGGCCAACATCCTGCGGGCGCTTTTGCTGGTCACGGGGCTGATGCTGGCCCTGTCGGCGGTGGGCATCGACCTGACGGCGCTGTCGGTGTTCGGCGGCGCATTGGGCGTGGGCGTGGGCATGGGCCTGCAAAAACTCGCGGCGAATTACGTCAGCGGCTTCGTCATCCTGGCCGAGCGCTCCTTGCGCATCGGCGACCTGGTGCGCGTGGACAACTTCGAGGGCGTCATCACCGACATCAACACGCGTTTCACGGTGCTGCGCTCTTCCTCGGGGCGGGAGTCCATCGTGCCCAACGAGGTGCTCATCACCCAGCGCGTGGAAAACGCTTCGTTGGCCGATCGCCGCGTGTTGCTGACCACGGTGGTGCAGGTGGCCTATGGCACCGACCTGAACGCGGTGATGCCGCAATTGCAAGCCGCGGTGCAGGCCGTTGCGCGGGTGCTGCAGGACCCGGCGCCCTCGGTGCTGCTGTCGAACTTTGCCGCCGATGGCCTGGAGTTGACCGTGGCTTTCTGGATCGCCGACCCCGAGGCGGGCCAGCTGGGCGCGCGCTCGGCGGTCAACCTGGCGCTGCTCGACACCCTCAACCGCCTGGGCGTGGACATCCCCTTCCCGCAGCGGGTGGTGCGCCAGCTGTCGCCCATCGGGGCGCCGCAGGTGTCGCCGTCCGCGCCCGTTGAGGTATCCTCAACGACATCATGATGTCATCTTTGTACCTGTTTGCGCGCGGCCACCGTCTCCTGACGGCCGCCGTCGTGCTGTTCACCCTGGCGCTGGCCTGGTTGTTGGGCGATGGCTGGGGTCTGCTGTTCGCCGGCCTGATGGCCGCGCTCGCCGCCCTGCTGTGGCGCGATGCCCCCCGTGCGGTGCCGACCCAAAGTGGCGCGGTGCTGTCGCCCGCCGATGGCCGCGTGGTGCGCATCGAAAAAGCGCGTGACCCCTACGCCAACCGCGATGCGCTGCGCATCAGCGTGTTCATGAACTTCTTCGACACCCACGCCAACCGCGCCAGCGTCGATGGCGTCATCCGCCAAGTGCAGTATTTCCCGGGTGCCGCCATCAGCGCCGACCTCGACACGGCTTCGACCCGCCATGAGCGCAACGCCGTGGTCATCGAGTCCAACGGCGAGCTGGTCACGCTGGTGCAGGTCGCGGGCCTGATCGCGCGGCGCATCCTGTGCACCGTCAAGCCGGGCGACACGCTGACCCGCGGCCAGCGCTATGGCCTGATCCGCTTCGGCTCCCGCGTGGACATCTACCTGCCGCCGCACGCCGTGCCCAAGGTGGCGCCTGGCGAGCGCGTGTCGGCCACCACCACCATCCTGGCCACCCTCGCGACCGCATGAAGAATGCATGAACAACGCATGAGTTCGACCGACGCCCAAGCCCCCCTGCCCGAGGACGCGCCCGAGTTGCACCGTCCGCGCCGCAAAGGCATCTACATCCTGCCCAACCTGTTCACCCTGGCGGCGCTGTTTGGCGGTTTCTACGCCATCGTCATGGCCATGAACGGCCAGTTCGAGCAGGCCGCGGTCGGCATCTTCTGCGCCATGGTGCTCGACAGCCTGGACGGCCGCGTGGCGCGCATGACCAACACCCAGAGTGCTTTCGGCGAGCAGATGGACAGCCTGTCCGACATGGTCTCGTTCGGCGCCGCGCCCGCCCTGATCGTCTATGAATGGGCGCTCAAGGGCATGGGCAAGCTCGGCTGGATCGCGGCCTTCGTGTACTGCTCGGGTGCCGCGCTGCGCCTGGCGCGCTTCAACACCAACATCGCCGTGGTGGACCGCCGCTTCTTCCAGGGCCTGCCCAGCCCGGCCGCTGCCGCCCTGGTCGTGGGCTTCATCTGGGTGGTGACCGACGCCGGCTACAGCCCGCAGACCACGCCCTGGTTGATCTGGCTGGCCTGTGCGCTGACGCTGTACGCGGGCCTGACGATGGTCACGAACATCCCGTTCTACAGCTTCAAGGACGTCAGCTTCAAGCGCACGGTGCCCTTCATCGTGATCGTGGCCATTGCCCTGGGTATCGCCGTCATCACCATCCACCCGCCCATCGTCCTGTTCGCCATCTTCATGTTCTATGGCCTGTCGGGCTACGGCGTGTTCATCGTCAAATGGCGCCGCGGCCGTCCTGTGAGCGTGATCTCCACCTCCACCGACGAACCCGACGAAGAAGGCCTGCACCGCTGAGACCCCCATGACCGACAAGCTCATCATTTTCGACACCACTCTGCGCGATGGCGAGCAATCGCCTGGCGCCTCCATGACCCGCGAAGAAAAGCTGCGCATCGCGCGCCAGCTGGAGCGCCTCAAGGTGGACGTGATCGAAGCCGGTTTCGCGGCTTCGTCGAACGGTGATTTCGAAGCCATCAAGGGCATCGCCGACGCCATCAAGGACTCCATCGTCTGCTCGCTGGCCCGCGCCAACGACCGCGACATCGCCCGTGCCGCCGAGGCCCTGAAGGGCGCGAACGCCTGGCGCATCCACACCTTCATCGCCACCAGTGCCTTGCACATGGAGAAGAAGCTGCGCATGAGCCCTGAGCAGGTGCTGGAGCAGGCCAAGCAGTCGGTGCGCTTCGCGCGCAACCTGACGGCCGACGTCGAGTTCTCGGCCGAAGACGGCTACCGCTCGGACATCGATTTCCTGGCCCGCGTCTGCGAAGCCGTGATCGCCGAGGGCGCCACCACCATCAACATCCCCGACACGGTGGGCTACGCCATCCCCGAGCTGTACGGCAACTTCATCCGCGAACTGCGCCAGAAGGTGCCGAACTCGGACAAGGCGATCTGGTCGGTGCACTGCCACAACGACCTGGGCATGGCCGTGGCCAACTCCCTGGCCGGCGTGAAGATCGGTGGGGCGCGTCAGGTGGAATGCACCATCAACGGCCTGGGCGAGCGCGCCGGCAATTGCGCGCTGGAAGAGGTGGTGATGGCCGTGAGGACGCGCCGTGACCACTTCGGCCTGGACGTGGGCATCGACACCCAGCAGATCATGTCCGCCTCGCGCCTGGTCTCGCAGACCACCGGCTTCGTGGTGCAGCCCAACAAGGCCGTGGTCGGTGCCAACGCCTTCGCCCACGCCTCCGGCATCCACCAGGATGGCGTGCTCAAGGCGCGCGACACCTACGAAATCATGCGCGCCGAAGACGTCGGTCTGTCGGCCAACAAGATCGTGCTGGGCAAGCTCTCGGGCCGCAACGCCTTCAAGCAGCGCCTGCAGGAGCTGGGCATCGACCTGGATTCGGAAGCCGAGGTCAACGCCGCGTTCGCCAAGTTCAAGGAGTTGGCCGACCGCAAGAGCGAGATCTTCGACGAGGACATCATCGCCCTGGTCGGCGACGAAAGCGTCACCAGCGAGCAGGAGCACTACCGCCTGGTGGCCCTGTCGCAGCGCTCAGAGATGGGCGAGCGCCCGCACGCCAGCGTGGTGTTTGGCGCCGGTGGCGTGGAGCACCGCAGCGAGTCCGATGGCAATGGTCCAGTCGATGCGTCGGTCAAGGCGATCGAGGCTGTCGTGAAAAGTGGCGCGGAAATGGTGCTGTACTCGGTCAATGCCATCACCTCGGGGAGCACAGAATCCCAGGGAGAGGTGACGGTTCGGCTGCAGCACGGTGGCCGGGTCGTCAACGGGGTCGGGTCTGATCCGGACATCGTTGTGGCATCGGCCAAAGCGTATCTGTCTGCGTTGAACAAGCTTCGCAGCAAGGCAGAGCGGGTGGCAGCCCAGGGTTGAATCAGCCCCTCGGTGACAGGTTTTTGCCGGGTCACTTCATGAATGACGCGTAAGTCTTTGATCTTGCGCGTTTTTTCATTACACTTCGGTGAGGACGAAAGGGCTGTATCGTGGTTGGCAACAAGCGCAAGATGAATTTCCGCAAGGATGTCTGCTTTCTGGCAGGTGTGACGGCACTGTTGCTGGCACTCGGCTGGTCTGCGCCGGTGCAGGCCAAGGCCACGCGCCAGGCCAAGGCGACCACGTCCAAGACAGTGCAGGCAGCCAAGGCGCCTGCCGCCCGCTTCGTCAAGTCCCCGGCCAAGTCCTCCGCCAAAACATCGGTCCGAGCCGCGGCCAAGCCGTCCGGCAAAGCCGTGGCCTCGTCGGCGCGGTCCTCGGCCAGTGCAGCCGTCAACCGCAAAGGCCGTGTGCGCCAGGCCGGCGCAGGCGCCATGCCCCTGGCCCAAGCCCGGGTTGAAGCGCCAGTGCAGGCCCAGATGCCGCTGATGCCGATTTCGGTGAAGACCCCGGCCGGCGTGCCCTTGAAGCCTTCGGCCACCGTGGCCGCTGCGTCCGGTGCCACCGGCGCTTCGTTTGGCCAGATCTATGGACTGCACCACACGTCCGATCCGCTGGACCTGAAATCCAGCGTGGCCCTCGTCATGGACCAGGAGACCAACGAGGTCGTGCTGGCCAAGAATTCCGAGGCGGTGCTGCCGATTGCTTCCTTGACCAAGCTGATGACCGCTGCCGTCATCGTCGATGCGCGCCTGCCCATGGACGAGGACATCACCGTCACCAGCGACGATGTGGACACCGAGAAGAACAGCAGCTCGCGCCTGACCGTGGGCGCCACGCTGACCCGCGGCGAACTGCTGCACCTGGCGCTGATGTCGTCCGAGAACCGCGCCGCGCATGCGCTGGGACGCACCTATCCCGGTGGCTTGCAGGCTTTCGTGTCGGTGATGAACGCCAAGGCCAAGCTCCTGGGCATGCAAGACACCCGCTACGTGGACCCCACCGGCTTGAACAGCAACAACCAGTCCAGCGCACGCGACTTGGCTGTGTTGGTGAAGGCGGCGTACCAACAGCCGCTCATCCGCGAGCTGTCCACCTCGCCCGAGCACGCTGTGCGCCTGGGCAACCGCCAAGTCCAGTTCCGCAACACCAACAGCCTGGTGCGCAGCCCGGCCTGGGACATCGGTTTGCAGAAGACCGGTTACATCGTGGAAGCCGGCCGCTGCCTGGTCATGCAGGCCAGCATGGTGGGTCGCAAGTACATCATGATCTTCCTGGATTCCACCGGGAAGTACTCGCGCCAGGCCGATGCCGAGCGCGTGCGCCGCTGGCTGGAGCGTGCCCCGCACAAGACTTCTTCGACCACCACGACGGTGGTGCCCGGCGCCGCCAAGGTCACGTCCTGATCGGCGCCTGAATCGGCGCTTGGATGGGCCTCAGGCCGATGCCGCGTGTTGCCAGCCCAGCAGGGCCGACACACGCTGTGCGCTGGCCTTGAGGGCGTCCTGCCACTCGGGCGGCACGCTGCTCAGGTGGGACACGTTCAGCGCCAGGCTGGCGACCACGCCGCCCAGGTCGTCGTGCACCGGGGTGACGATCACCTGCAGTTGCGGGTCCGCACTTTCGCTGTCCATGGCCAGGCCGCTTTGGCGCACCAAACCCAGTTCCGCCTGCACCAGCTCGTAGCGCGTGCCTTGGGCGGTGCACAGGGCGCGCAACACCACAGCAGAGTCATTGAGCAGCAGCACCTTGCCTGCGGCACAGCCGGTCAGGGGCAGGCGCAGCCCCATCACGCGGGTCACTTGCACGCCCGAGCGCTCGGTCACGGTGCGCTCCACACACAGGGCTTCGTCTTCGTGCCGCACGAACAGCGACACCGGGTGCCCGGTCATGCGGTGCAGCTCCTGCATGGGGCGCACGGCCAGCTCGCGCACGTCCAGGCGCGATTTCACGAGGTTGCCCAGGGTCAGCAGGCGGATGCCCAGCCGGTAGGCGCCCGGGCCCGATCGCTCCACCAGGCCACCGACGGCCAGGTCGTTGAGGATGCGGTGCGCGGTGGAGGGGTGCAGGCCTGTCTGCTCGCTGATGGATTTCAGCGAAATGGCATCGCCTTCGTGGGCGAGTGTCTCCAGCAGAGAGAACATGCGGCCGATCACCTGGATGGAGGTGCTGTCTGGTTTGGGGTCGCTCATGGGTTTTTCTCCGCGGAATCACGTTTTGGAAAGTGGGATTCCTGAGCAAT
>Ga0209107_10000965_pt1 | contig 16291 bp, 10 predicted proteins | sample LakErihyJuly2011_2_FD_187460 | JGI IMG/M metagenome (GOLD analysis project Ga0209107, IMG submission 187460) | Freshwater microbial communities from dead zone in Lake Erie, Canada - CCB hypolimnion July 2011 (SPAdes) (version 2) | ecosystem: Environmental > Aquatic > Freshwater > Lentic >... | reverse complement strand
ATCTCATTTCGCCGCCGTTGGTAGACACAAAATCATATCGCGGGGCCATTACTTCCTCCATAAGGAGAGAAGCTGCAATTGCCTTTAACATGTTGTTCACGGAAGTCATTACCTCTTCGCGTTCAGCATCTGGCTCCGAAATGAGATTGGTGAATTGCGCATGAGTCTTACCTTCGCAGTCGCGTGTGCACCTCCCAATTATTTGGATAATCTCAGTGAGAGAACCTCTATATCCGATAGTCAAAGCTGTCTCACAGAAAGGCCAATCAAAGCCCTCCTTTGCCATACCTAGAGCAATAATAATATCAACCTGATCGGCAGACTTAATGTTACGCAAAAAATTAACAACTAACTCTCGTTCAGCCGGATCATCGTTAACCAGGTCAGCTACCCTTAGAATACGACCATTTTTTCGAGCTTTAACAACGTGAATACCGAACTCGTCAGTGGACTGCCATTCACCAATTGATTCGATTATCACGTCAACCTCCATCATCTTCTCCTTAGTAGACTCCGATGCATTGACAGAAGGAATATGAATAATGGTCTTTTTATCCGGATCCAAAACCTCACTGATAGCATCGAGGTAACGGCCCTTGTAAAAATGGAAACCGATTCCCAACGACTTAAGATAACGATAACCGTTTAGTTGCTCATAATAGTTGTAGGTAACCTTTGTGAACTTTGCTTCGTCAGCAGGAGATAGAATGGGCAATGAGTCTCCACGAAAGTACGATCCCGTCATGGCTAAAACAGAAGCCTTTGTACCAGAAATCACTGAGCGCAAAAGCTCACCGAGTTTGCTATCAACATCGGCCGAAACATGGTGAAACTCGTCAATTGCAACCAAGCATTCGTTAAAAGAAGCTAGGGGGACCTTCTCGAAAGCAAAACGAAGAGTTGAATGAGTGCATAGCAATATACTGTCCCCCGACTCCATGAAACGCTGGAATGCTATTGATTTTCTAGACTCCCCGACAGGTCGACATAAGTCATTTTCTGGCTTAATATTCCAGTCGGTGTGAAACCCGGATTGGGTCAGAGAAACACTTTCAAAGGATTTAGCGATGGATCGCTCAGGCACTGAAATGATGACTTTCTTGACGAGACCTAAACGCAACTTCTCAAGAGCAACATACATGAGCGCACGTGATTTCCCGGAAGCAGGAGGCGCCTTAAGCAAAATGTAAGGCTCACGAGCCTTCTGATAGACCCTTCGCTGCATCTCGCGCATACCCAACGAGTCGCTGCTAATACTTGCACCGGTTTGGGCATACTGAACTGAAACGATATTGTTCATTGTCTATAAAGGCTAAATAAGAGGGCTACACGGTCAACGTCGGACTCAAAAGGCGTAGGCGAATAGCAAGAATCAACAAAGAGGTCTAAATCGCGATGCAGATCTTCAAGCTCAGCAGGCATTTCCGTGTAGAGCGATCCGGGGTCAGAATCAGGGTAATTCTCTCTGCAGCTTATAATATCATAAACGAATCTCTTCAATGCACCCTTCTGAACTTCACTAATCTCCGGAAACGGAAATGTATTATAGCCCAACTCATTTGAATATCTTAGGCGGGTTTCCAAAGATCCGCAAACGGTGCGGATCCAAGACATATGCATCCTAGACGAGAGCATTCCCATCACCCATGGCTCACAATCATAAATAGCAAAAGCGAGATTCGTTATAATTGTATCTGGCCCCACAAACCCGATTGGTATGTAAGCACGACGCTCAGATGATACAGAAGGGATAATTAAAGAAGATTTTTTAGTCTGATTAGTTTCTCGAAACTGGTGAGGACGTCCGGCAAGCTTGATCACTGCAGAATCATCGCTGGCTAGGCGCCAAGCCTCCACATTGCTAATCCTCGCCGCAATCGGAGGCACAGATTGAGCCAGATTAAGCAACCCGCCAGTTATCCAAAGGCACCACCTGGTCTCACGCCTAATAAATTCCTTCGAGCCCAATGCCTTCTTAAACAAAACAGATGACTCCGGGAACTCGCTACAAATTGAATCCTTTTCCTGACTAGTAAGAAGCAGATAACCGTTATCATAAGGCATATTCCCCTTAACCATCGGCGGTAAAAAAGCGGCAAGCCTTGTCTTTCGCTTCTTAATAATGAGCCTATTCCCGCTCGTGAGATACGGACCGATCACGTTCGTGACTACCTCCCTATCCCCGGTATAAATGCGATTAACAATACAGGCATTACCTGCGGCTAACCCGACAATCACTACTGTGACCGCGCTTGATTGGTCGGGACCATTTTTCCACTTGAACGAAGTGTGGGCAAAGTTGATACCAACTTTCTGTTCAAAAACCAAAGGCCATATCTGGCTAACCTGTACGCCCTGGCAGATTGAATTAGTCAACACCAAGGCAGCGCGTGATCCAGTTTCAAAAATATAACGCGCACACAAAACAAGCCATGCCGATGAGTAATCAACATCACCACATTTTGAACTACCAAAAATGCGTTTAACCCTTTGCTTTTCATCATCAGAAAGCTTCTTAAAGCCTTCAAAAACCGGACACCCAACGATGACCGTCCGTCCGTTGTTTGGACAGATACTTCCCCAAGGAGTATTCAACTGATCACAAACGATAACTTTGGTAGAGGCAAATATCCTACTTGCTGCATCCAAGTCGACAGAACCAGAAACAGCCATAGCCTGAATAAACGTGCTGAAAAGACACATGTGAGCCGCTCGGGCCGTCAACTGATTAGAGGCTGTTCCAATAAATTGCTCGGGGGTTATCCTCGGACAAACAAGGCCATCAGACTCTTCGCGTATTAGCGATGCCAGCTCAATGGCATTAGAAATAGCCAGGCTAAGAAAACTACCCGGACCATCCGTTGGATCGAAAAAAACGACGGACTCTAAACTCTCAAGTGCTGCCTGCAACTTAACGTTATCGCCACCCGCATCTTCAATTTGAGCCTTTAACTGATTAAAGTAAACTGGGCCAAGTACTTTATTAGCATTAGTTAGGGACGTTTTATATCCATACAAACCCTTTTGGTCTCTGTTAATTACCCTATACAAAAGCGAACTAAGCGCTTCCGCGTCTACATTTTTTAAATCAAAATCAAGTATGCGAATCGCCAGCGTTGCCGCTGCATACGAAAGTCGGGGTATGTCCACGAATGACTCTTTTAAAAAAGAAAATCCTATAATTGAGGTCAAAGCAAAGTCTGAACGCCCCCCCGAAGTAAGCGCCTTCAGCAGTCCTTCCAGTAACTTGTTAAAGTTAGTCTCGTTGAAGGTATTGGCCCGAGAAAAAATATCCCTCAAGTTTTTGTCTCCAAACCTGGAGATCATAAAACTTAGGTAGTTGAGATTTATTACAAAAATTGCCGAAGCGCTTTCAGCGTTTGCTAACTCTGAACCAGTCAAAACGTTATACAACTCAGCGGAAAGCTCAGCAACCCCTCTTGGGTCAGAAGGGAAAATCACCTTCCCGGCTCCAGCTAATTTTAAAAGTAAATGCAGGTTTTCGGCGGTTCTATCAGCATGAAAAGTGATAACCGACGATATCTCACGGTCGAACACTGCTACCTGCCCAGATGAAACATGTACATGCAATTGAAACTCGGCAGAATGATCGATCAATTCATCCTTTTGAGCTTCGTTAACGAGAACATCGCTGACCGAAACCACGGCTCGCTTATACAACTTAGCCGATCTCAGGCCACTACCCTGTCCAAGTGCGTCTACCAGACGGGACACCGTAGTGGAATGAATCCGGAACGCACAAAGTAAGTCCCGGACATACGAAATGTCGTCTTTATACCTTATGGCCTCAACAGCCAACTTAACTGAATCAAGCTCAGTCATTCACAGATGCCTCATAGTTAATAATGACATTTGCGACATATTCAGCCAGCCTTACCGGGACTGCATTACCAATCATTTGCTCTATAGCAGACTTGGTGCCTTTAAACATATATGAACCCGGGAAGCTCTGTATCAATGCACGCTCGGTGGACGTTAATGCCCTAACCTTCCTGAAATCAGAAGTCTTATCCGCAGGGTGTTTTTTGTAGTTTCCTGGCATTGGCCTATTTACCCCCCGTATCGTCGCGCTAGGCTCATCGACACTAAAGATCCCACGGCGATTATAGCTTCTCGGATGCATGTAGTAGTATTTGGTTCCAAGCGAATCCCCCAAGTAGTCCCTAACGCTCGTTCTTTCACCGCTCAACCCTCCTGCAAGTTGGTCATCCAAAAAGCCGTCTTTTACCCCTAGCCTACCGATAACAAAGTAACGCCGGCGCATCTGGGGAACACCAACGTAGCTTGCGTCTATCACGCGCTTGCTTACTCCATACCCAGCTTCCTTAAAGACTTTCAACGCGTCGGCTAAAACGGGGAATTTCTCGATGTTATATACGTTTTCCATCACGAACCACTGAGGACGTACACGCGCAATAATCTGACTGTATATTAGAGTCATATTCGCCCTACTGCCTTTCGCATCTCGCTTACCAGCAATTGAAAAGTCCTGGCAAGGAGGCCCGCCTGAAATTAAATCCGGAGATAGAGCAGCAACCTGCTCATGAAATCCTGCCTCAGAAATGTCAGCCCTGATGGCCTTATGTGTGAAGTTACTATTGTAAGTATCAACCGCTGGCTGCCAGTTATCAAACGCTGACATAACCCTGAAGCCAGCGTTCTGGAATCCCAGGGACATTCCGCCGCAGCCGCAAAACAGATCGACGGTTTTTATTTTTTTATTTTTTCCCATGTGAGTGCTGCGCTATTGCATGAGCCACGTACTCGGCAAGTTTTACCGGGACGGCATTACCGATCATCTGGTTCAAGTTCGTCTTAGTACCTTCAAACTTAAACTTCGGGGGGAAAGTCTGGATTAGACTTCGCTCCTTGAATGTAAGGGTGCGAATATTTTTGTTTAGTGGAATCGGATCTGCCGGATGCCCCTTATAGCCAGACGGAACCGGCCTATCTACGCCTCGAACAGTCATCGAAGGTTCATGTATGCTAAATACTCCGCGTCTTTGATAAGACCTGGGTACCCTAAAGTAATATTCGAAACCCAAAGAGTCACCCAGGTAATCATGAACTGTCATCTTTGTATCCGCTTGCCCGTTGAGTAAGGAAGATTCCAAAAAGTTGTCGTCAGCGCCAATGCAGCCTAGGAGAAAAAACCTTAACCTTTGCTGAGGCACGCCACAACGACTGGCGTCCAAAGTCACTCCGGTAAGACCATAGCCAGCCTTCTTAAACCTCCTCTTAACTTGATCTAAGATGCCACTTTTTTGAATCCGTGGAACATTCTCCATCAGAAAATATCGCGGCTTACATTCAACTACTATGTCGCAAAATGTATGAGTGAGATCAGCTCTGCCCAGCCGCTCGTCGCGATGTCCGGCGCTTGAGAAATCTTGGCAAGGGGGGCCTCCAACAATGATATCCGCCTTCAGTCCTTTTATCATTTTTTGTGCCTCCTGGCCTGATAAATCTAAATCATAAACAGGGTGTTTAAAATTTGCCTTATAAACTTCGACAGCAGGCTTCCAGCTATCGAATGATGCTAAAATATCGAAACCAGCGTTCTGGAAGCCTCGGGATAGGCCACCGCAGCCACAAAACAGGTCTACGGCGCGTAAATTTGCAGGGGATTTTTTCGACATGTAAGCGTAATCGCTTATCTCAATAACCCAAAGGCAGTCAATTCTTTGCACATAAATCCACAAGAGTAGCCTGCCAACTAACTTACCCCCTATCTGAAAGTATCTCTCGGCGTCAGCCCTAAGCGCCAACCCCTTATAATTCCGTTAGAGCATGGGCTGGTTGGTGTGCTGCATGAGTAAGGCCGTCCTAGCCGCGTCCATATGGAGGGCAAAACGGACGCGACGCAGTCGCGCCCCTACCCGCTGGCGGAGGCCGCGAGGCGGCTAGGGCGCAATAGGGTCAGACAAGTCGCGCTATGCCAGCGATTGACCTTATAACTTATTGTACACATTACCTCAGGCTAATATGAAATGCCGTCCTGATGAGTTTAAAAAAGTCGAAGAAAGCCTGATCGAGGAAGGGTTCTGCCTTTTTCGTGACTCATGGGAACTAATGGACGAACTGAAGCCAAAGCCACCCATTGAACGTTCAGGAATATATGTTCATCTGGCATTCGTCGGAAATGAAACGTGGTATTACGTCGGGCTATCGAAGGACGTACGAAAGCGTTTCATGCAGCACATCAAAAATCACACCGATTTCGTAAAGTCAAGTTGGCTGCCTTCGCGCCTCGAAGATCTTGTGAAACTTGAACTAAAGTTCATGACCCTACTTCAAGGGCATGGCGTACTGCTAAGGAATACGCTGAAGCCAAGGCCGGCCTTCAAGTGGCGCGACTACAAACCCATCTTCGAAGCCGATGAAGCAGCAGCTTGGTGCACAGACTCCGCGGCAAGTAAAGCAATCCACCGCTGGGATGACTACGAACTCGAGAACAACTACGGAAAGAGGTACGTACAATTCAAGGCGGACACGGGTTACGACGAACGCATTCTGGACTTTGTTAACCTCTACGTAAGGAAATGCATCTTCCTGCATGAGAAGACCGAGCAGGTTTTTTGGAACATAACATGCATGAACCCAGGTCTATACGAGCAACCCTGCCAAAGGGACAAGGCCTTCGTCCGTATCAACATACATATGCCGGAAACCATGACCGTAGTTAAGAACCTGACTTATGCCGAAGACCCACCGCTAGGATATAACTTCCATGTCGCCAAGGACATCCTGCCCGAAACATCGGTGAAGCGCATCGAGAAACAGTTCCGGACCAAAGCTCGTCCCGGAAACTACAAGCGGACCGGCGGTGAGCAGATTCAATTCGCAGTCCATGACATCGACCGCGCTTTCGGCCTGCTCGAAGACAGCGAGTTCGTACGTGCAATCAGGCATGGCAACCTTCGCCTAATGCAAATGGGTCTACTCGCGAGACGACTCTCCCAGTCTCACTGCCTACCGTTGGCGAAAGAGGCACTCTCCAGACCCGTTAAACTCAGTTGAGGTATTCGAAAGAAGCCAACTGCCAGAAGTCTTCGATCTAAGTTTGCCTTTATTTCTTACGCTGCTCTGCCTCCATGCCATTGGCTGAGTGTAAAATATTATTTTCCCTGACTTAAACCGTACCGCCTGTGAATAACCCATGCCTTACCTGCGGCGGTGGGGGTTGCAGGTGGCGGGGGGGTGGGTAATTAGGAGGTATTTCCATGGCCGACAAATCCCCCTTCCCTTCCCGAGTTTTCTGTGGCTGGAGCGGCCCCATCGCCGAGGAGGCTGCGGCCAAACTGGTCGTGTTACTGGCCTCCCAAGGGCAATGGCGCAAGGGCCAGGTGATCGACCTCGAGAAGCACCTGCTTCTCGTACCCACGAAACTGGCGGCACGTCTCCTGGGTGAATCTTTGGCCAAGCTAGCGATGGCCCAGGCTGAGAGCGGCCTGATGCTACCTCGCATCGAGACGCCCGAGCAATTCCTGAACTGGGGCGACTCTCAGCTTGAGGTAGCTGGCGGCTCGGACGAGCTGATGGCCTGGATCAAGGTGCTGACCGGCACCAGCCGTCGCACCCTTAAGGCGCTTTTCCCGGCGGCCTCTGACGACATGCCCATGGACGGCAACTTCACCTTCGAGGAAGCCAAGAAGTTCGGAGAACAGCTTAACGAGCTCCGCAACCAACTGGGGGCGGCAGGCCATTCGTTCGGAACGGTCAAGAGCGACCGCGAACCGGCTCGCTGGACGCAACTCGCGGACCTCGAGCAGAAATACCTCAACAACCTGGAAACCCTTGGGCTCACGGATCACAACCACTTACGAGCCAAACTGGCCAAGGGTGAAGAAGGAGGCCCCAAAGGTATCGACCACATTTGGGTCATCGGCATCCCTGACCCAGACCTCCTATTGGTCCAGGCCCTCGACAAGCTGAAGGAGACGATCGGCGTGACCTATATGATCGGAGCGGATGAATCCGTATCCGATGGCTTCGATGACCAAGGGCGGCCGATTCCGGCTTTCTGGAAGAACCGTGAAGTCGATTGGCCTGAGTTCCAATCCTGCGTCCATCTGGCCTCCGACCCTAACGACAGCTTCCTCAAGCTCCGCCGGCTGATCGGCGGCAATGTTCCGCAGTCGGGCGTGCTCGCGATCTGCGCCTGCGATCGGCAGAAGGACGCACCTAGGGTCGAAAACCTCGTCAAGGAGATGGGTGGAAGCGCGATCAACCCTCTAGGCCGAGCCCATGGTGAACACCCCCTTCATCACGCCTTACGTGCCTGGGCGGATTGTCTCAAAGGCGACGACCTAGACTTCCAGGCCCTACGCCATGCGACCACGATCCCGATGGTCCACAACTTTATCACAGGCGGCGTCAACCCGGAGCACTTCACCGAAAGCAACAAGCTCCTCGACATGCTGGACCAGGACCTCCTGCGCTTGCCCGCCAGCGAGCTGATCAGGTGGCTCCCCCTCCGGCCCGAGACCTCAGACGATCGAGCTAACAATCACCTGCGAAAGTCCAATCAGGTGATTCCCTACCTCAAAAAAGTCGTCGAAAAGCGCCAGGCTCACCTAGCCCTCAGCTGGCGGCAAGTCCTTGGACAGATACTGGAAGAACTGATCGGAACCGAAGGAATCGATTGGGAGGACGAACAATCCGCCTTCACCGGCGAGGTCGCCGAACATCTGGAGACCACGGCGCAAGAACTCGAAGCCGCCCTGAGCGCCCAAGGACTCGTGTTGAGCATGGCCTCGGCAATCCGGCTGACCCTTGAGACTGCTGGAGAGAAGCGCCACCGCCCCAAGCGTGACACCAAGTCGGTCAATATCCCAGGCTGGATCGAAGCAACCTGGGAACCGGTACCGCACCTGATTCTACTCGGGCTTAACGATCACATCATCCCCAAGACCCCGCACGCGCATCCATTCCTCCCCGGCAAACTGCGAGAGTCACTGGGACTCCCCAGCAGCGACACCATCTTCGCGACAGCCTGCTATAACCTAGAGCAGCTCTGGCGCCGACGCGTCGGCAATGGGCGGCTCGACATCATCGTTCTGCAGAAGGACCAGAACTCTGAGCCGCTACGCCCTTCTCGCATCCTGTTCACGGGTAGCAGTCAGTCCCTCACCGCCAAGGTGACCAAGCTATTCGAAGACGCCCCAGAATCCGAAGCTAAGCCTTACTGGGAGATACCGAAGTCACATAAGCTAATCCCGGCGGCCAACCCCAAGGCTGTCGCACAGGTCAAGCAGGAGCTCAAAGCTACCGCCTTTTCCTCCTACCTGGAAGATCCCGCGAACTTCTGGCTCTCCAAGGTCCTCGGACTTTCCAGCGAGGAACACGACGGCGGCGAACTCAGCTCCGCGGATTTTGGTAACATGATCCACGCAGTCATGGAAGCGTTCGCCCGCCCGTATCTCGGCAAGGATCGCAAAGGCGAACCCGTCTCGATGCTGACCGATGAGATTACCGCGGCATTCACCCGACTGGTCGAAGCCCTTGTACTCGAGAAGTTCGGAGCGAACGCCGAGTATTCCGTCCGACTGCAGAAGGAGACCGCCTTAGGCCGACTGCACTCCTTCGCCCCCATCCAAGCCAAGCTTTGGACCGACGGATGGATCATCCACTCCGTCGAAGCAAAACTGATCGAACAGCCGATCGCGGGAATCCGCATCGGCGGCCGCTATGACCGATTGGACTGCCGGACCGTCGACGGCGTGACGCATTGGCGGGTGTACGACTATAAGACATCGAGTACCGCAAAATCGATTACCAGCGCCCATTACGGCAAGCCCACCGAAGGCACGAAAGATTTCCTTTTCACTCCGCCCGGCAGCACAGGCGAAGAAAAGCGATGGCGCAACATGCAGATGCCTGTCTATTACGAGTGCCTGCGGCACGAGTTGGCGCTTGAGAAAAAAAATACCCTGACCCCCTGCTACATCTCCCTGCCGGAGGACACGGACAAGACAAAGGTAGATGCTTGGGAAGACTACCCCGAACTTCACCAATTAGCATTCAAGGCCCTCGAGGAAATTATCGCCCAGATCAAGGCGGCACAACCAGGCAAAATCAAAGCGGCCTCCGTCCCGGCGGAATACCCGGCCATCCCGTCGATGGCCAATCGTTCCCTTGAAGCTTACCTCCGCACCGACCTCCTCGGGAACTAAGACCATGAGTAACCCAAACCCACATCGATTTGGCCCCGAGGTCGTCCGTGCCTGCGCCGGAGCAGGTAAAACTACGCGTCTCTCCCAGCGCATCATCAAACTTCTGGTAAACGACGTTCCCCCGGAAGAGATCATCGCGCTGACCTTCACCCGGGCCGCTGCCGGTGAATTCGTCGCCCGCCTGCTCAAGATGCTGGCCAACGGCGCCAGCAGCGCTGAAGGCGCTGCGGAGCTGGTGCGGGAGCTGAAGCTCCCGGCCCAACGCGCAAACGGCAAGCCGTGGGACCAAGCCTTCTTCCAAGAAAAACTCAAGTCCACCCTGCTATCGGTCAACCGGATGACCCTAGGCACGCTGGACAGCTTCTTCGCCAAGATCGTCGGCAACAACCCCACCGAACTAGGACTCGACGTCGGACAGGTAAAGACCGCCAGCGAACTGGAAGGTCCGGCCATCCGCGCCCAGATCACCAAGACCGCCCTGGAACAGGTATTCCAGCGGGATCCTATCGCCACCAAAGCCCGACTGTCTGAACTCAAGCTCGGCAAGGAATCCGCCACCCCACTTTCCGACTTCGTAAGACTGGTCGAGCAACTCCACGAGACTTACCTTCTGGCCAATGAGCCCGCAGTGTGGGGCGCCCGTGAGACCATCTGGCCCAAGGGTTCTCTGCTTTTCGACAAACCTGCCCCAGATGAATGGGCGGCGGCGAAACAACATCTGCTCGAGTGGATCAAGGGCGTAACGTGTAAATACGAATATGGCAGAACCAGGACTCTCAAACATTTCGAAAACCTGATCAGCGCCTCCGCTAGCGGCGTAATCGACGATACGAGCGCAGGCTACTTCAGCGGAAGAATGAAGGACGTACTGGACGCCAAGAAAGGGGTCGAGGCGACGTTCATCCACGCGAGCGGAACCTCGAAATGCGAGCTCACTTTAGATTCTAAAGGCTGTGCAGCATACCAGAACCTGGTACGTGGTGCCTTGTCGGCCTATTTCGACCGAAAGTCCGCGCAGACTCAGGCGGCTTATTCGCTCCTGAAGCTATACGACGTCTTTTATCGGGACGAATTACGCAAATCAGGGCAACTTGGCTTCAGCGATTACGTCAACCTGCTGCTCAGCCTGCCTGAAGAAAAGAAGCTCGACCTCGAATACCGGCTCGACTGCAAGTTCCGTCATTGGCTTTTCGACGAATTCCAGGACACCAGCAGCCGCCAATGGAAAGTACTGAGCAACTACCTCTCGGAAGGCACCAAGGGTAAGGAAGAATGGTCGACGACCTACTTCGTCGGCGACCCCAAGCAAAGCCTCTACGGGTGGAGAGGGGGCAACCCGAAGCTCTTGGGTCAACGGGAAGAGAAGACGCGCAAAGAACATGGCGAGGATGCCATCATCAAGCTTACCGAGACCTTCCGCTGCGCGGAACCCATCGTCGACATGGTCAATGACCTGCTCGGTCAGCCCTCTCAGCTTACCGGAGTCGTACCCGATGCCGCCAATGTGGCCTGGACAGGCAACTTCACCAAGCATGAAAGCGGAGTCAAAAACGACAAAAGTAAAGGCGAGGCACTGTGGGTCAGGCTGCCGAAGCCCAAGCCTGAGTCGGAGACGACGATTCAGGCGCAGGCCAAATGGATTGCCGATCACCTCAGGAAATCAGGCCTGACCGATGGCCGCTACCTCCGCCCAGGCTTCACCTGCGCCGTGCTGGTTTCCAACAACGAAGACGCCGCATTGCTCTCCGAGACGATGCGTGCCGACGGACTGGAGGCCGCCGACGAAGCCGACACGCCCATTGCCCTGGATAACCCCCTCACTGCAGGGTTCGTCGGCATCCTGCGTAACTGCGTCCACCCAGACGACAGCCTCTCAGCCGGCCTGGCAAACATGTCACCGACAGCCAAAGCCTTCGTGGATGCCGCTGGTGGCTGGGAAGCCTGCCGCGCCATGGTCGCCGCACTTTTCTATGCTAAAGGCGCCGCCGAGACGCTTCGCCAGATGACCAAGGAAGTCGATTTGAGTGCCGGCGAAAAGGCGCCTGAAATAGAGAAGAACTCCTGGAACTTCCTCCGCATGAGACTGAGACAGCTCCTGACCCTAGGCGCGAAGTATGACGAACTGGGAGAACGCGATCTCCGGGGTGCGGTTGACTATATTGAGCAGACGTCACTGCGTGATAACGCCGACCCAGCCGCAGTGCAGATCCTGACCATCCACCGCTCCAAAGGCCTGCAATATACCGCCGTCTACCTGCCGTGCCTCAACAGCAACTACCACTACCTTGGCCGAGAACGGGACAAATCTCCGCTTTCTCTGGAGGACCCTGAGACATTCGAACCCAAGTGGATTCTGCATCGGCCAGCCAAGGACCTCCGGCAAATCGATGATGAATTCAAGAAAGCGCAAAAAGCCGAACAAGCCGACGAAGCCTACGAGGCCCTCTGCAAACTATACGTAGGCATGACCCGCGCAGAGCGCAGGCTTGTCCTCATCACAGAGACCCTAGGCGAAAAGAACAGCCCAGAGAAAGAAGATCAGTATGATTACGCCAAGATGATCGAGAAGATCCTCGGCGCCAAATCATCAGAGCCCACCCAAGGCAGCCAGGTTATGCTCTGTTATGGAGACGCCTCTTGGGTGTCGCTCCTTGAAGCGCGTACTCGCGGCACGCCAGACAAGACCGAGCCAACCGACCCTAAAGTCGAGTTCACCCCCGTCGAAGCGCTGAAGAAATTCCTTCCCTCGGACAAAAAGGAGGCCAAACGCTACCCCTTCCGGTCGCGCACTAAGGTCGACCTTACGAAACCCAAGGGGAAGGACATCGGCAATGTCATCCATGCACTCATGGAGCCCCTGGAATGGGACGTCCAAGACTTCCTCCTAGGCCTCCAGGCAAAGGCGCCTAGGAAGGCAACTGAGACCCTGCATCAGCAAGCCAAAGCCATCATTGAGGGCTGCCTTAAGTCCAAGTCGGTTGCCGAAACCCTTTCAGCCAAGCCGAAAGGCGGCACCCTGCTCAAAGAGCGTAAGTTCTCCCTGATGATTGAGCCCGGCGAGGTCTTGACCGGTAACGCCGACCGTATCCACCTCGTCCCTGGCAAGACCGCCGTCATCTTCGATTACAAGTCGGACACCTGCGACCTCGAGGAGCTCAAGGCCAAGCATGCCCGCCAGATGAACATGTACCGTACGGCGACCTCTCGCATCTGGGGCATACCCGAAGACAAGATCCAGTGCTTCCTGATCCACGTGCGTAGAGGCGAGTTGGTGGAAGTATGAGTAATCAATACGAGCCAGGGATGACCAAGGCCCACTGGGCTAAGCGCCCGGAGGACGGCACGCTCTATCTGGAATACCCGATCTGCGGAAGACGCATCGACGGGCTGGTGGTACTTGATGGGAGCCCTAGCAAGGAAGCCGTATCGGCCAAGCGAGCACCCAAACTGGCGCAGCTCAGCGGAAAACAGGTCATCGTGCTTCAGACGAAGCGGAACAAGCTGGGCATGGGCGTGGCGGGACAGACCATCATCTCGAAGACCCTGCTGGAGCAGGCGGGGGTCGAGGTCGTCGCCGCCGTGGCGATATGCCTAAAGATTGATGAAAAAATCCTTGAGGCCCTAAGGAAGCACGGCTGCGCCGCCGTGGTCGAGGCGGACCCCAAGGAATCTGCCCGTAAGTAGTCACCGGCTCAGTCGACGCGGAGTTCGGGGAACTTGGCGCGGATATGGTCGATGACTTTCTCGAACTTTCCGTTGAGCTCGAAGGAGTCAAAGGTGATGCCGTGGTGGGAGTATAGCAGGCTGAGGGTGGGCTTACGGCCGCCGGTGACGACGACGAGGTGGTGCGGTGCGAGGCGGACGACGACGACCTCGACCCCGCCCTTCCCCTTCACGACGTCGACGGAGAGGATGCCTGATGCCGTCGAGGACGGCGAGGGGCCAGGCTGGCGCGGTGACACGGGGATACGGGAGGTGCGGGCAGGCTTGGTGGGCTTGGTGGACTTTTTCATGGTGGTGTTTGGGTTTGGGTGGAAAGCGGGTGGGAATCAGGAGCGGGCCGTCGGGCCATGCTCACCAAAGCGGGTGATGACGATGGCTCCACAATCCTCGCAGACGGCGAAGTGGATGGACATGCAGTCGGCCGGACTATGACCCGCGCCCAAGGTGATGTGCATGTGGCCGCGTAGCAGTTTGCCGTCATGCACGGCGTCGTAGTGAGATCCGAACTTTTTCTCCTGGGTATCCGAAAGCTGGAGGGTGACCGGCAAGCCGACCTCAAGCTCCCAGAATTCCTTTGAGGACATACCGCGATGAAGGCCGCCTCGAATCAAGCCTGCGGCAATCGTCAGCTTGACGATGATTGGCTCAAGTTGATGGACATGACGGAAGGGACAAACCAGAGCCAGATCCTGAGCCTTGGACGTAAAGACCACACGCCCCACGATATCTGGGTTCGTCATGCATTCGTCTACGAACTGCGCGACGCTCTGAGCAGTCTGCTTGCGTGGCTTGGTGTCAGGCTCCTGAGGCGGAGGCGTACCTGGCGGCTGCTGACGTAGTGGCAGGAAAGCACGAAGCAGTTCCTTCAGACGCTGCCACAACGACGACGCGCACGACTTGAACTGTGCGACAAGCTGAGTGCGGCCACCTCGATCGAAGATGCGGAAACGCACGCAGGCGCCAGGCAACATGACACGATAGGCGTTCTGGCCGAAGCGACAGAGCGATGCACCGTCGATGGATTCCGGGACATGACAGAGGGCCCAGAATAACGAGTCCGCGGAAGCGAAGACGTCGAAGCTGAGGCGGTGATTCTTACGAGCGAAGTGACACATGGGAGAGCCGGACTCATAGCCGATGGCGGCCGAACCACCAAGGACTTTTTAACTTAAGATGCTGTAGTTTAACATGTTATGAATGTATTACTAGTAAGGCTTGTTGTAGTTGAACCACTCGGATTCGAGTAACCCTAGCAGCGCTAGTATTACTAGAAATAGATGCATACCATAGATCCGAGATAAGATCAGAAGTGCGCACACTTCACGGAAGTCACTCAGGTAGGGGCGCGACGGCGTCCCGACCGGGGGTTAAGGGAGGACGCGTCGCCGACGCGTCCCTATCCTGCGCGGCGGAGCCGCGAGGTGGTAGCGGGTGGCGGTTAGCGGTTGGGAACGCAGCCCGAGGTAGGGGTGAATTTTTCTCCTTACTATGTAAGGAGGATTTTTCGCTGGAAAAAATGTCTTGAAGGGTGAGCGGCGGTAGTCATCTCGGACCGCCCTATGCACCGCGACAAAAACAACCGAGACGGAAAACCCCACGAACCCTCCCCTGCCGGTACTGACTTCAACAGGGTGTTCGTTAAAGAACTGGGCAAGCAACCCGACGATTGGCTGGTAGGCATGAAGCAGTTCCGGTTGGTGAACTACGGGATCAGTGACGAACGGATTGAGGCGATGGCCCATGAACTCGATACCCTGATCGCCATGCTCGATATTCCGGAAGTCAGTTTCGAAGTCCTGCACGACCAGTGGGAAAAGACCGCCCAACTCCTCCATGCCACCCGGCATCAAAGCCGCTATACCCGTATCGCCGAACAGATGAAGGAGACGCTCATCGCCCGCTGCGGTGCGACGTCTTGGCGGGTTCGCGACTTCCTCCAACACGCCTACCGCGCCGCCCAAAAGACCGACTTCCGTGAAGCCCGCCTGGAAATCGCGGAGATGATCGTGGCCAGCCTGACGACGAAAGAAGCCCACCAGCAGTGGGGCGATACCGATAAAGCTGAGCACGCTGAATGCCTCCTGGCCCTAGGCCAACAGGACGAAGCCCTCCGCTCCACGGAGCAAGCCTGGGCACATGCCTTGGCCGATGAGGACTCTCCGCGGGCCTATCGCTGCGCAATGTTGGCCGGCGATATCGCCATGCGGACGGGAGACTTCCCCAAGGCGGCAAATTACTTCCAAGTCATCCTGCAAAACCTGGAGAGGAAACCTCGGGCCAACGCCCAAGCTATCGCGAACCTCAAGGCCAAGCTAGGCGAGGTGAGGGTTTGAGGGGGGGTTGGGGGGTTGGGGGGTTGGGGGGGGGGCTGC
>Ga0209107_10000963_pt1 | contig 16311 bp, 12 predicted proteins | sample LakErihyJuly2011_2_FD_187460 | JGI IMG/M metagenome (GOLD analysis project Ga0209107, IMG submission 187460) | Freshwater microbial communities from dead zone in Lake Erie, Canada - CCB hypolimnion July 2011 (SPAdes) (version 2) | ecosystem: Environmental > Aquatic > Freshwater > Lentic >... | reverse complement strand
TGTTAAAACGGCTTATAAGCTAAAAAAAAAAAAATTATAAAATTATATTTTAAATTATAAATAAAAATTATAATATAAATCTTCGAATAAATGAAAAATTAAGAATTCAATTATAATAATAATGAACTTTTAATAAATATATATAAAAAGTCTACTCAAAGTTTAGTTCCTGAATAACAAGAAAAAAATTATGAATAATAAAATAAATTTGTTACATTTGAGAACAAGAATCATTACCAAATCGCTTAAGACTTGAGAAAATAATTCTTAAATATTGATAATATATTTGAGATAAGTTTAAATAGTAGTCTACCAAAGGAATAAAATTCCCCATAAACCTTCTTAAACACCCCATAAAACGAAAATGTTAATATAAAAAGTGTATCATAATATTTTGACAGTTAAAATGAAAATAAAATTTCAAACATTGATTAAGATATAATACAAAGTCATAGGTAATTTAACGATTTAAATGAAAACGCACCATAAACGAAAGAAGGTATATATAAAAATATTATGATAAAGATAAACAACAAGCTAGAATGGAATCTTTATATTTATAAGGGGTTGAGTAATAAATAAATAGAAAAATAATAATTGAAAAAGAATAAAAAATTAGGTCATAAAATGAATTGACTGAATGCACTTTTAAACCTTAGTTAGGAAAAACATCGGAGAAAATATAAAGAAATAGGTAAAAATATTTTCTTATAAAATAAGATATATTGATATAGTTGAAAAAACAAAGATATCTCAAGATAAAAAGAAATAATTAATAAAAGAAAGAATTCTTTAGAAATAATAAGAGGAGATTAAATAATGTTCTTTTTCTCCTTAATTTAACTACAACTCACTTAAATTGGTCACAAAAAATACAAATAATTTGTAATCAATATATGATAGACAAATAGAATGGTTATCATGTGTTCAGTAAAAAACTTTAAATACTCAAAGTAGTCAATAAAATTCTCAAAAAATTTTTTATAATAATAAAAAGGATAATAAAAAGTACTTTTCAACATATGCTTCAAATAATTTAAAAAAAGTGAGTTTGCCTCACCCAACAAATTAAGATAACTATTTTAATAACAAAAATAGTTGTAATATTTAATTTACATCACAAAGTAGAAAAAGTAGTACTTCTTAATGTTCACTTTCTATAAAGAAAAATGTGCAAAAATAATAAAAAAATCCATTTGAGGAATAAAAAAATCAAGAATTATTATAAAAAATTTTATTATTCAAAAAATAGAACGAGTCTAACAAATAGTAAGTTACTAAGGAAAGTTCAGTCCCCAATTTAGCGATACCTCCAAAAAATATCCGAAAATTAAATTTATAAAATATAGAGAATAATAATTTAATTAAAAAAAATGAGGTAAAAATATTTTAAAATTATTTTAGATTTTATTGAGTAAAGTAAACAAATAAATATAAATTTAGAGCCATAATAATTCAGAAGCTTCAAAAAATCACACAGTGCCAGCAGAAACTATTTTAAAATTAAAAGGCAATCAAAAATTAGGACTTAAAAATAATAAATATATATTTCTAAAGTCAAATGATTACATAATTTAACCTTTAGATCGGTTGGAAAGCGATTTATCCATCTAATAATAGCCAAGTGGTAATTAAAAATTAATTGAATAAAAAAAGTTGAAAATATAATTCCAAAAAGCACTTAATATTACAATACAGAAGCCAATAATAAATAACTTAATAAATTTGAAAAGATCAAATTAATTTACTAAAAAATATCCAATTTAATTAAAGAATGACATCCATATCATAGATAAATTTTTATGTTTTATATTATTATATTTAATTATTTATTTGCTTTAAAATATAAAAATTATTAAATTTTTTAATTTAAAATAATATTTTTTTTAATTAATTAATAAATTAAATTAATTTTTTTTAATTATTAAATTAAATTAATTTAAAAATTAACATTTAAGCGTATATTTTTATATTATATTATAATATATTAAATTAATCATATAATTTTATGGAAAGACCAGAAGAAATCGCTGAGAAGATAAGAACCGAATTTCGTGAAAGTATAATTTAATTATATTCTTTATACCGAAAAAATAAACATTTTTTTCTTTTATAGAATCAGAGCTTTCAGATGACAGTCTTAAGTTGCTCCATCAATAATCGGAGAAATATGAAAAGCCAGATTCCCGTGCTTCCGATCAATTACAGAAATTTCTGCTCATCATGATACCTGTGTACCTAGAAATAATCGACGGGGAAGCTTAATTTCAAGATAACCAGAAGTAAAAAACCCGCCACGATGCTCTCGATCTATTGTCAAAACATATCCATTCCTCGAACTTCAACAACGATATTTTTACAAAAATCCTGCATATCCTAGAGAGAGACAATGATATCAACGCTAAAATAGGAGCAAAAATAATAAATGAACTCGTCAAACAATGTTCCTAATAGAACCAAAGATAGTAGCAACACAACTAAAATCCTCAATAGTAACAACAAAGAGCATAGAATTTAAACATCGAAAAACACATTTAAGACTTATATTTCTTTTTGGAAAAGAAAACAGATTTTTTAGTCAATATTCCAAAAGTAAATATTTATATATAAATTAATAGTATATTGAATAATAAGACAGGAGATTCAGCTAGTTCTATAAAAAGGATGAAGCAAGACACATGTAGGAAAGAAGCAGAAATCCCGCTACAAATCAAATTCAGCCAAATGCAGATTCTATCAATTTTCTTATCCAAATCCCACATATTTATGTGTACACTATGGCTTATATTGAAACATCCAACAGAGAAATGCATAATAAAATAAGAGATTCTATCAAACATAGCATTACCAATATAGTCAAGGCACTGAACGACACCCCTTATCTTGAAATCTATAAAAAAATGAACAAAACATTCAATGTCGAATTATTCAATGTAATGATTAAGATGACTTAATTCCTGTACATTCTGATGAGAAAAGACAAGGATTTAGAGCACAACCAAAACCTTCTAAGACATGCTCGAGAGCAGATTGAACACATTAAATTTGATGAGATAATTAAAGCCACATTAAATTTATTAAAATATTGTCCGGATGATTTCTAATTCCACAGAGTCGAGATAATGAACAGGTTAAAATACTTAATAAATTGCATGAACCCGACACATAAAATAAAAGACATATCAGATTTAATTTCTGATGAAGTAATTCTCGGAAAAAATAAATTTATATCAGAATACACTAAAAACGCACTTTATAATTTTTGGATTGAGATAATCAAGACCTTATTTGTGTCAAATTCTAAGTAAGATTACCAAGAAGATAATAACAATTTCTCCCATATTTGGAAAGTCTTTGACAGTCTGATCAAAAATATTTTTGACAATTCTTTATATCTCTCAGTCCATGAAAAAAGTCTTGAATTGATGAAGAACTTGATAGATGTGGTCTTGATAGGCAAGAGAGACGGCCAAAGTGACATAAAAGATTTAAAAATGACGTTATTGTTGAAAGTTCTGCACTGTGTGGCTTTGAAGTTTGGAGAAATTTATGAGAATTTCACATCAATTAGAAATTACATAAAGAACATAGAAGAAGCTTAGAACAAGAAAGGAGGTGTGAAAATGGAGGAAGAAGACAACCTAAAAAACGGTAACAACGAAGGAATAAAAAAGAAATACACTCTAAACCTCAATAATATGCCACGTAAGGAAGAGAACGAAACTGCTGAGGAGTGGTCCCTTAAAAGACTTTTATACATAGAAAATGATGAGACTTAAATCGACGTCAACCTACTCACGCTGTCCACCGCATCGATCTGTCACTTGAATATCTACGATGAAGAGGAGGAACTGATAATAAACGGCATGTATATTCGTCAGAATACTTTCATAGAGCACATAAAGGATGTCAAAAATAAAACAGTTGACCTGCTGATTGAAATAACAAAAAAAATTCTTTACCTATTCTTTTAGTAAAACAATTAAAGAGATGCAGAAGAGTAAAATAAAGACGACACAAAGTACCCTATTCGCCCACCCCAGGGTGCTTAAAACATCTTGACCGAGGAGCAGTGCGCGATTTTGGGTAAAATCCTAAGAAACGGCTTAAAAGTTTTTGAATTCTTCCACGATCTGAAAATCCACTAGGAGGAAAAAGATAAAAAAAAAGTCAATTTGCACACTTTTATGTCAATTTTTGCTAATATTTTCAATATCATTAACTTCAAAGATATAATCGAGCCAAATATGGAGATAATATTCAAATACCTACTGAAGTACGCTAAGCACTGCTCCGATTGCTGCCTTTAGAACCTGATTATAGAACCATTTTGCAGTTTACAAAATTTCTCAAATATCCCAGCTGATTAAAACGCGCCTTAAATAGGATTTCAATAAGGATAATAATTTCCTCATTTAAACTAGGAAGATCCTAAGTGGAATAAAAATATTGTAGAAATTCTAACCCACTATCTCCTCTTAAAATTAGAAACAAGCTATGAAGATCTTGACCCATTTCACCCATTCTATGAATACAGAGAAGATTATTTTTGTCTTTTACAGAAATTAATCAGATTTCCCTTTAGATGTCTATCAAAGTTTAACGATGATAGTTTCATAAAAAATTATTTTAGACAGATTGTTCTATTTCTGATCAAAAAAGCGCATACCAGTTAATACTGTTTAGAGTATCTCCAGCTGCTAAGAACCTTATTCAAAAACCTTCTTGTTAATAACACAACAACCATAAATAAAACATCAGATAGTTAATTATTCACAGACTTCCACAGTATATGTAACAAAGATGTGTACAAACATCAACAGCCAAGCCCGACCTTACAAATAGATTCAAATCAGTTTCACAATGTCAATGTGATCGAAAATCTACTGAGTTTCTATGACACAGGTATTCCAGAAATGAAAGAAATAGTGACAGAATTAATCATAATGTTACCTTTGAAAAGCAAATACCTTATAATGTAGTCTAAAAGTAAGCTCATATCAAAGCCATTCATTAATAGTCTGTTGCTTTCTGATGGTAATTTTACCATGAGAATGCTTAAAACTTTGGAAATAATTGTAGCTAATCTAACCTTTGACGAGATAAATTATTTCCTGGAAGACGTTAAGGAGGAATTATTCGAAAAATTATATGAAATCTTACGGGAAGCCAAAGTTAGCGATAATATTGAATGGCAGAAACATAATAATGACCCTGTTTTTCTTACCCTTAAGCTCTTAGGGAGATTAGGATAGATTTCAAGGACTTATAAAAATAAACTTGAGATAAAAACCTAAAAATTTACTAATTCAGAATTAAAATTTGTATTGAATATTTTTGAATAAGGTGAAGGGTAAAAAGTCCTTGAAATAGACTTTATATAAGCAGTCAATTATTCAGTAGACATTCTTAAGAAACTTTTAGAAGGAAATATTCAGGCCCTTATGATTAAAGGGACAACTATCGAGTCAGCTTACTGCATACTAAAATTAATTATTCTTAGATACTTTTAGTTTACTGAAAATATTGACTCTAATCTAAAAAATGTTGATTTTTCATTCAAAAAACGCGAGCCCCAAACAAAACAGAATATGCAAAATTTATTTTAAAAATATATAAGCGATCTAACTATAATAGAGTAAGTAATTTGCACCTTTATGGAACTAATGATAGTAAACAACACCAAGCTGAACCTTACCCCATTTTTATAGGAAAGAATAAAATCAGAGACTGAAAAAGTTCTGAAAATAATCTCCAAAATGGTAGCTTACGCATTTATTGATGACTCAATTGAGAATAAATCCATAAATTTCCAAGTGGATGATGAAAAGTTTATGTTCCTAAAGTGTCTTCTTAAGTCAATTAAGCAAAGAGTGATTGTTATCCGAGAAGATCTGCAGCAGTAAAAGGATCAAATTAATTAGCCTGCACAATTCCTCTGGGGTGTATATAAAAGCATATTCTAAATTATTCAAAAAAATAACGTTAGCCAGAGGTATTTGGGCGAATTCTGTTCTTTCACAATCAATTAGATAATTAAGGAAGGAATCAGGGTGAACAACAATCTAAACCAGAAGCACTCTTTGATTATTTGTATGACAGAATTCCTTGAAATGATCCCCCTAAATGTGGTATTCATTAAAATGTAAGAGATATTCGAGTTCGTTTTCATCGCGCTAAATGATCTTCCTGATGTCATAATCGTATCAACCACCTAATACTGCATTAAATTGGCCGAAACAGTTTTTAATTTTATGGATAAGAATCCTCATATGGTGGATGATAAGATGTTAAGAATGATCATCGATATATTTTGCAAAAACTTGATTGTGTACAAATAAAGTAGCCATGACCTTGCTAAAAGAGGTCTAAGAAGGTTAGCTTTGTTTAAAAAGACAAATATAATATCCATTTTGTATATGAGTCGCAAGGGTGAGAAAGATGATGTAGTTTTTGGAGAGGGATTCAATCAACTGATCGAAAAAAAACATAATTTTGTTGAAGAAAGTTTGAACATCAACAAACCGGACATGAAGCTGCCTATACATTTTTCGCTGTTTGATTTATTGTAAAATCATGGGAATTTGTTTATTTCAGTAGTTTTAAAATATATCATGCTTTTAAATGCGGAACAGAAAAGTGATGTCTTATAACTCAGCGAACAGAAATTGATGATTCTGAAAAGCTGCTTTAGTACACTTGAATTTTTCCTGTTGGCAGAAAGTTGCCCTTGTTTTAAAATTCTCGTTTATGAAGAGAAGGAATTTAAACTTGATGAAGAATAATTTAATAAGTAGCCTAATCCCTAAACTCCTTATGAAAAATTCATCTTCAAGGAAAAATATTTTAAATTGGAAAACGAACTTTAATCAGAAATACTTAAGATGGGTTTTTACTATATGGATATCAACGAAAAATTATTTAAATATCAATCCAAAGTCATTTTAGAAACAAAAAACAATGGCTAGAATTAAAATAACCAACAAAACTAGTAAAATACAGCTCAATTTTAATAATAAAGAAATCAGGGTCCGGTTCCAAGAAATATGCACTAGCATATGCAACCTAATGGCTAGACCCCTCAAACTAACAGGAGCGGGAAAGATGGCATGGATATAGAAGAAGAGAAATAACCAGTTGATCATTCGTAGTAGCGCCCGCACAGGGGATAGCAGCCAAATCATTATTACCCCGAATAAGTTCCAACTCACTAACCATAATAGCCTCCTCAGTAACCTCACCCATAAAACCAAAACTACCAATACAACATCAACAACTAATTATACTTCAATGATGAAGAATATAACCTAAATATTGAAGATATAGACCTTAACATCAAGCACTGGAGTTACCTTATTTCCTCCATCATGAATTTTTTTAAGGCTCTCTTGGTGCTTCCACCTATCTATCATGTTTGTAAGAAGAACTTGAAGATGAGGGACAGAAATGCACAAGAAAACTGTGATATATTGAAGAACAAATATGTGATCATATTTAAGCTGTTTGAGATGATGATGAGGGTAGAAAGAACTATCAGGAACACCGCCAGCAAATGCTTAAAGGAACTCCTTAGGAAGGAATAGCACCCTAAAGACTTACTATCTAATGATGAGCGTTTGAAGGTCATCTTGTGACCTGTCTTGATTTGCTTATAACACGAGTTTAAAACTTTTACTCCTGCATTTTTATTGGTCTTATAAAAGATTCTTAAACTGCTTACTCAGTGTTTTAACGTAGCATTAAGTGATAAGTTATTAAATCATTTAGGCGAGATAACACCAAGTTATTTGTCTAATTTCTAAAATTACAATGATGTGAATAATAGTTGTAAATGTATACAGGGTCTATTGTGCCTGTTCGAGCATTTATCCTTCGCATATCAGACAGCTAACCCCCCTTACCCTAAAGACTGTTTAAAAAAAATATTAAAAAATGTTATAATGATCGAATAGTCATTGACTAGTAGAACCGGTGTCGGTAAACAAAAAATCATCGATTTAACTCGAAAACCATTGTTAAAGTTCATAAACACAATGGCCAGTAATGTAGTTGAGTTTTTTTTATAATAGGACATTGAAATAGTAAAAATGTTACACGAAATATTGAAGCTAGATAACGCACACGTTCTTAGAGAACGATTGACTCGTGACACCATGACCTTTATGAGTAGAATTTTAGAAATTTGGAAGAATTCGGGAGATGATAATACCCTGATGCTCAGGATCATAAAAACCCTGAGTAAGAAAAGTCCCCGATGGCTAAGAAACAATTAAAAGTTAATAAGTGCTATCTCAGATAAACTTTAAAAAATAGTATAAGATAAATAAAATGAAAGCATGGTCTGCTATTCCAGGAAATCGGAGATTGTCCTCCTAATGAAAATCTATATAAATCACTGTAGGGAGAACAGATCGGACATAGCATCACTTTTCAAGCTAGTAGAGACCACCAAGATCCGAATTGGGAGGGATCAAAGCTTTTTGAGGAAATTCTTCAGAAATGAGATCTCAGAGACCTACTCAGTTGTGGAAAAAAGAGAAATATTTCTCTATTTTTTAGAATTCCTTAAAAAGGATAATAAGCTGGATTCGAAGATTAATGCCTCCTTCATGATCATCTACCCACTAATAATAAACAGTTACAAGAAGGGGGAACTCAACGAAGTGATCAACAGCGAGGCAATTAAAAATTTCACGGATTTCATCAGATATATTAACGGACAAAGAGCTTACTCGCACTCTAGACTTGACATAGAGATCTTACAGCTTTCGTCACTTCTCATGACTTTTATGACGGATTAGTTCCAGGAACATAAAAAATCTTTGCTGCAGTTTGGATGGCATTTCTTGAAGATTCTTGATGATAAAATACTCAAACACTTTGCCTATATATTTACTTGTAAATTTATTAAAATTTTTGGAATACCTGATGATATGGTACTGTAGATTTATGTAGCTCTGCTTAAGGGGTAGGAGGAAATGGGCCAGCATGACTACGAGATCTCAGCTCTTTCCAAAAAAGCATTAAATATTCTGATCCCCTTCCTTTCCCAGAAGGTATGGGGTGCGACTTAACAGTAAAACCCGCCGAATCTTTAAAATAACCAGATATAGCAACAATAATTATCAGGACATAATTTGCAATAAATAATTATGATAAATTAGTAGCAACAACAATAACCTTAGCATGATAGAGATCCAGTTTGGATCAGATGGACGTTGAAAATCTTCAGCGAAGATCATTTCCTTCCAGAAAATGGCATGGCTCTGCTAAGATTCTGGCAGATTTTCATAAAAAATCATTCTGTGTATCACAAGTATCGTCGCTAATTTATGACTCAAATGATAAATTCCATGCAATATATTATGGTTTCGACAAACCCCACTTCACCATCCCATTAACACAAAAAGATAGCCTGGGATTTATCGTTTTTATACATTGAGTGGAAGTTTAAGGAATTAAGGGATCAGCTATCCCGAGCGCACCATGTAGCGAGACTAAAAATAGCCCAAGATATAAAAAAATCTAAAGCTCTTGATATAAAAATGGAAGATGAGGAGGAGGCATACAGCGGGACATAGGTTAAAATAGAAGATTAAAATGTTGAAGACATAGTCCCAACCAAGGAACAAATAATGGAGGCTAAACAGTATATAATGGATACCATCTCCCATGGAGAGGACAAACAGCACTCTGATATTTTTGTGAACTTTTTTATTAAACTAGCTGTCTACAGTTGTCAGGAAAAAGAAGAGAAAGAGATCGTTCAGAGGAGTTTGTATCTATTGAAAAAAACTTTGTTCATCTGGCCTAACACCAAGATTAAATTTGAATAACTGAAGGCTAACTTAACGAAAGTCTTAAGCATTCCTCCTGACCAGCAAATGAGTGCCCAACTCGACAGAACGAAGATTTAATACTCCCTTCTAAATATCCTAAATATTCTGCTTGAATTTGAGTCCACTAAAGGATAAGACAGGATATACTAGAGTTTGTTTATCATATTTGAATTAATCGTACCAGTACAGCAGGGGAATTAAAATGTCATCAGTTTATAGATGTTGTAGGTTGATAATCCATATCTTCTGCATTTGATATCCCAGATCATGAAACGGCTTCTTAATATCGCATACAATAAGCGGGATGAGGAAGATGCTAGCAACTTCATCAAAAAGGTTACTAACCTGGTAAGAGAAGGATTGGAACATTACGTGAAGTTTTACTGTAATATAAACCCTCCCCCTACTTAGAACCGAAGGGGAGAGAATCAAGCTCAGTTTAAAGCCTAGCCACCTATCAACATATACTTGACAATTAAATTCGCTAAACTAATATTTGATTTAGATGATAAATTAATTGAACCATCCCTAAACAACATTAAATAAGTAACCTCCGTTTTCGCTGAACTTTTTAAAAAACAAAAAGAAAAGGGTGAAACTTACAACCAAACCATTCAAAAGAAAATTCTGGATGAAATCACGTAGTCCTGTGTCAATTAAATTCTTCCTAACCCCGAGGAGAAAGATGAGAGCGACCATGAAGACAATGTCCTGGAGAACTATTAACGCAACTTTGATGACTATAACTTTGAAAATCAGAAATTAAAATATTAAAACTTCAGAGATTTTTTAATAGTCCTTTTAAGAATAATAGCAGCCAAATTCAATAGCTTCAATCACCGGGAAGAATAGCTATCGATAATTAAGGTTTACCTTTATATTCTCGAAAAACTCTAGGATCATGAGTTGAAGAACGAGATAATCAATATTCTAAAGGTCTTGTTCCTTGGGGAGGCTGGCTTTAAGGGGAATATACCTAAAAAATACTCAAAACTAAAAATGGCTAACTTCTCAAACAATGAAAAATTAGATTACTTCTTAGATATAGGGAATATCGGCAAAATTTTCGAAAAAATCAACTAGTAGACAGACGCTTAAACCATCACAATCGGCAGTAAGATTTTTGAAGAGAGAATATTAAGGAATCAGCTGTCATTTCTATGCGAATTAATTAAAGAATCCAACACTAAATGGATAGAAAATAATAAGATGAGACAATTTTTATTGCTTGTTAACAAGGTCTCGTCCAGCAATAATTTAAAATATCTATATAGATAGGTTTAGAATATTATAGGAGGGAGTTTGTACAACAGCTTCTTCATGCTGTTAGGCGAAAACTAGAAATAGAATGATCAATAGGGATAGTTAGAATCCGATGACATATATTTATTAAGTTTTAAATTCCTTTTTTTCCAACTTCTGGATAGGAGTAAAGTAACTATACAGAGCAAGAACATTCAAGCCTCCACCCATTTACAAATAAATATAGTTGAGAAAATAGAAGGCTTCGAGAACACTGAGCGAGTCCAGGCATTGGAAGAATACCTAGGCTTATATGCTAATAATATACTGCAACCAGATAATTTCGTTGAATTATTCTGCGATCTCGTAACCAATGAATATCAGAGCAATATGTCTAGCTGTAAGAATATCAATATGATGCTGTAGCCAGCGTTTATAAACATTTGCGAATACCTCAAAAACCAATTAAAAGAAACTGAAAGAAGAAATGTAATTTTGCTGATCGAAAATTATATGAATAGTACAAATTAATTCATATCAAGTTATTGGTGGCTTAATACCTTGTCGGACGTCCTCATTAACGAATAAAAATCAGCCAAAGGGTATCTTATACCCCCTGAAAATATGTTCTTCATAGCGAGGTATAGAAATTGCTGGTCAGCGCAGATATATTTCGAGTAAAATCTCGATCTTCTCAAAGATCCCAGTTTTGGTAATATCTCTAGTTTATTGGAAATATTCAAAATTTTGAATGACAATGATAATTTATACGGTCTAAAATCAACTCTAACACAAGATAATAATCTCCAGGTTTAACTAATAAATGCTCAAATGAGAGAATGGATGAAATGCTACACCCTTATATAGACAAAAAAGCTTGAACTATTCAAGCCTTAAGAGATTGAAACATTTGAGATAATAATTGAGCAAAACTTATAGGAGGATATCTTAGTAGAGTGCTATAAATCTCTTAATCTATGGGATTAATTGACAGTAGTTGCTGAAAAATCTGAGAACACAGAACTGAAAATGGAATGCTATTTCATGAACAAGACCCACGAGAATCTTTCAAAATTAGATTTTTTACTCAAAGAACTACCAAAAGAATCCCTCAGCGAAACTAATTTCCGATTTCATTGCTAGTCCCTTATAAATCTTTCCTAATGCTAGGGCATTTAGAACTAATAGATTATTAAAACTATTTATGAAAATTTGTTTAAAGCCAATGTTTACATAATACACGAATGGGACGCCTTCCCTAAAACTCTTACGTAGAAACATATGAATCTACTGACTACAGCGTAGGCACTGGTTGAATTCGAAGATGGAATAAAGTTCAGAGAAACAAGAGAAAGTCAGTACCTATAAGGCGGATAGAATATAGAAAGTCTTGAAATGCTTTATTAGTACTTACAACAGATCAACCATGGTCTAAACTAGTACCGAGAGCGCCTACCTCATAAGTTTGAGGACATGAGTGTATGGAAGTCAATCTTAGATCAAAGGATTTTCATATAGACCTCTGTTTATGTGAAATTAAAAGAGATAATTTTGCCACTGATCAAGCAGCACTCCATGACTCTTGTGGCCCTGCAGGGCGAATCAGAGGAGTAAAAAGATTAAAAAGAAATTCAAGAAACAGATAATAAAATCATGAATTTTTTAGACATACGATACTATAACTTCAAGTTAATCAAGCAGATGAAAGCCTTCGGCATCCCTCCAATCCGAATCGATGAGGGCTAGGATATGTTCCACGAGGATCGATTCATCCGCATAAAGGATCTTTCCAAATCTACTAACGGTGTTTATGAATTTGACTTAAAGAACTTGTCAGATCTCAATAATATCTAACAGACTTTCGGCCAACCTTCTTTGGAAGAGTTCAAGTATCACAGGGCTGAACTACTGCGCGTTATGGCCAACATTAATTTTTAAGGAAAAAAACTCACAGAGGGTGTCAATAACCTCTCAGACAGTATCAAACTCTGCGATAATCACTACAAGAACTGGAAGACATGGTTCAATCATTGTTTTACAAGTTATGTGAAAAATAAATTCCAATTTACTATGGCTAAAAGTCCTTTCTATTGCCTTGGCATGGCGCTTCGGTACAAACCATTCAAGTCCAGGTTATATATCGCCAACATGTTATTTATATTACAAACTGTTAGCAGTTAGAATAGACTCGAGACCGAAGAGTACCTTAGAGATCAAATAAAAGATATACCACTGCTGCCTCTATTAACATGGGTGCCTTAGCTCATCTCTGGTTACTTAGATAGTGGAATCGAAGTGTTCAGAGAAATCCTTGAAAAACTAAGTGAGCACTACCCTTAACATATATTTTATGTCTACCGGGGTTTCTATAAGGAAGGGGATAAGGAATATAACGAAAAATTATAAAAATTATTCTCAGAAATGAAAAAATTCAAATGCTAACTTAATTCGAAATTAGATATTGTCATGGACAGTATAGCCATCAACATAGAAAAGATGATATAGAGCTACGATTCTTTCGAGTAACCAATGGTTCTTGTGTCCTAGATGATTGAAAGATTCTACGAGATTAATGATTTAAGTGGGTTGGAGGAGCTTAAATATAGGGTTATTTAACTTCTAAGAGAAGAGCTGCCGAAATACCCTTACTTTGAAAAGTCACCATTCTTCGGTAGAGGGTTTTATACAGATCTTAAGAAGGTCGAAAATTCGCCCATAGATACTTTAAATTTCCTTAGAGAAAGAGTTCATAATTTATTGATATAAGAACAATTGAACAGAATAAATATGAGATTTTTTGAGTTGAATACACATGATTTATTAAGAATAAGTTAAAATTTTGGTGAGATCGAGATGCTAGGTCAGTACAATATGGACAGTAGAAACCCGGCTTACAGGGATCTGAAAAACGATTAAAAATTGCTTATATCAAGCATTGAGAAAAAGATAGAGTATTAACTAGAGAATAGAAGACTGATTAGATTGATATCTTTCATGGGTTCTAACTGTAAGAAATATATTTTCAAAGTCCATATAAATCAAAATAACAATTAGAAGAAATACATACATGATTTGCTGGTTGCTTAGTTCATTGATGTTCTGAATATCAAATTTTTTTAGTACCGAGAAACCTGTATTAGACATCTTTAGCTAAAAAATCCTAAAAAATATTAAATTAATATTAATTTCGCATTGGTTCCGCACCAGAAATCGGTTTATACTTTCCAGAATATTTTGGACGAACACCTTATGAAATTGGGGGGTAAAAACACCATGTAGGACAAATTTAATTGTGCTCTCGATAGAGATGTATACAGCATACTTAATTTCACGAATGGAAGGATCAAAAACGAGGTTAATAAGAAAATGAATTAACTAGTGGGAGGTGATATTTTCAGAAAATTTGTGTTTGAAAATTGCAACACTAACGAAGAATTTTTGGCCCTTAGGAAGGAGATCTGTTATAATTTTTCAACTGCTTGGTTTTTAAACTTCATATTGAACAATACTTCTGCAATTTCTGACTATTATATCGATTCTGTTGGAGGAAATTTATATGTAGATAATGTTTAGTTGAAGTATATCGATTAAATTTAGATGAATGAGTATTCTATTAGACTGACCCGAAATGTCACTAATTTGTTTACTTAGATCGGTATTAGAGGACCCATGACCTCCAGTCTTATGGCTATGGGAATGGCTATCTGCAGACCAAGGTAAATATCATTATTTTATTAATTTTAGTACAATATTCAAATAATATTTGTACTTAATTCTAAATGAATTTAATAAAGGAGATTCAATTGAATTTAAAACAAAACTTTATGAAAGATGTGATCAAATAGTTTGTTAAAAATTAGGTAAATTAGTCTTCGATAAGGCTCAATTCGATTTCTACACGGATCCTCTTAGCACCAAGATATATTCGATCCTTGATGCTTATGAGCTAAAAGGTAGTGATGAAAATTCACCACTATACCTAAAATATTGGTTTTGAAATTTATTTATTTTAGTAATATATACACAATAATTTATATTAATCAATTTTCATTAATATTAATCCATTAATTTTTTTAGATTTTGAAATTTTTTATTTCTATTTTTTTGTATAGTTTAACATATTCGTTTGGAGTAAAATTATACATCATCTTGTATTATTAAATTTATTTCATAAGATTTTATATCTTAGCATGATGTATTTTGGATTGTTTGATCTACTCGATCAGGTTTTATATCTAAGCATGATTTAAATTTATATTATGGGAAAATTGAAGATTCTTAGGTACTTTGACTTTTTTGGGATGTATTTGTAGATTAATTTTATTTATTTAATCGTAAAGGTCTACATTTTTATTGGATAATTGAAGATTCGTGAGTATTCTGACTTATTTTAGTTGATTATATTGTTGAATAATTTTATTATCTTAGTCGTAAAGGTCTACATTTTTATTAGAAAAATGAAGATTCGTGAGTATTTTGACTATTTTTAGGTGATTACACTGTTGAATAAATTTATTTATCAAGACGTTCTAACTTTATAGGTGATATCATAGGAGATTAATTTTATCTATTTAATATTAATTTGAAATTCTACTTTTCCATGGAATTTCTTTTTGAAAGAAAATTTTGAGAACATCTTTTAATTTTATTTTATTTATCAATGCATTGGTTTTTAGTATATTAACACTTAACACTATTTCCAGTTTTTATTTCTATAATTTTTCTTAAAAGTTAGAAGTTTTAGGAATTTTATTATTTTTTTAATTCTTTGGCCTTAAAATCTCGACTCAAACTTCTTATATTTTATATTTTTTCGTTGTCTTTTAAATATTTCTATACCATCTTTTTTGGATGCTTAGACCTTACTCCTGAGTTTATATTTGTCATTCTTTATTAATGTTAACTATAATCCTCAAATCTGTATTTTAAGTTTAAATAATTATCAAAATAATATTATTCCTATTTATTCATTTGTTTTATTATTTTTATTATTAAAATTATTAAATTCAATTAAATCGCTAAAATATTTTTATTGAATATATTTTTTTATTTTATTCAAAAACTCATTTTTTATAAATATAATACTATTATCATAAATTTAAATAATTGTGTTTATTTTATTTTTTTTTAATGTAAAATATATAATTATAAAAAAATTTAAATTAAATTTTTAATCACAAAATAATTTATTTGAAATTTAAAATTATAAATTTAAAAATAAAATAATTTA
>Ga0209107_10000962_pt1 | contig 16312 bp, 12 predicted proteins | sample LakErihyJuly2011_2_FD_187460 | JGI IMG/M metagenome (GOLD analysis project Ga0209107, IMG submission 187460) | Freshwater microbial communities from dead zone in Lake Erie, Canada - CCB hypolimnion July 2011 (SPAdes) (version 2) | ecosystem: Environmental > Aquatic > Freshwater > Lentic >... | reverse complement strand
ACCATGGCCAAGATCTGGGCTTCCATGGACTCGTTGACTTTGAAAAACCTCACCACTCGGCGCTCCTGACCACCTGGGTTCACACAGACGGCAAACTCAAACAAGCCTTCTTTTTTGCCTTCAGCCACAGTGTTGAGGACAAATTTGTTGTCCACTTCGACAACGGTTTGTGCGGATTTGGCATTGGCCAAGAGGATCTTTTTAAGCATCTGAACCTTGGCGTCCTTGTGCTCTTTGATGCTCTTGACATTTTCAGCTTCGTCTTTTGTGGCGGTGATCTTTCCTATGCCACCACGCTCCTTGATGTACTTGGGTAATTCTTGGGCAGTAAGGTTTTCATCATGAGCCACTTGTAATACTTTGGAATACGAATAGGCTGTTTGACGGTCTGTAGGCAAGATAAAGCGCAACACGGTGGTCACCCATGGCGTATTGGCTTGGGTTTTGATTTCATGGTCAGAATCCAAGCGCTCGCGCATGCGCTGCAAGATGTGATCACGCAGTGGTGATTCGTTGATCTGTAGGGCGTAGCTGTAAATAGCTCCAAGTAGGGCGTAAAGCTCCTTGGTGCCGCGAACCACGTAGGTTTCCACGTATTGATCGTTCATCTTGGCAAGGTTCGAGGCCTGACCCAAAACTATGTCTACCTGAACGTCATTGGCGCTCTTGTCGCTAGGGCGGCGGCTGTCCGATCCCCCAAGGGTCCGGTTCATAAGTAAGCCAAAAGCCAACTCATCAACGGGTGGGACGGGTAGTGAATTCCCATTAAGGGAAGGTGGGTTTGAAACTGCAGTTTCCAAGTTCATAACAACTCCTGATAAAAATTTAACTAAGGGTTCTGCCGGCCGGGATCGACTCGACAAGCGAAGGTTAAATTTCTGGCGGCGGAGTGTTTTCACTTTTTCGATGGGGTACGAAAAAATGAAAGTTCAAAGGCGGGAATGGTGTAAGCAAAAGAACTTGATCCCCTTGATTGCTGCTAGGCAATTGAGGTCTGAAATTACTGAGCCATTTATTTACGGCACTTACCTAGAACTGTGGTGGCGATGTTTAAAGTGCTCTAAGGAATTCACCCAAAGTTGTCGTACGGGAATTTTTACTTCCAAAGGCGCATACACAACGTTTTGCATATTTGGCCCTGTCGAGGACATGACGTTTCAGGACTGGTGGATGAGCAAAGGTCATGAGTACTTCAGCGAAAGCATTACTACTTTACAAGTCACGCTTTATGTAAAGCGCAAAAATGTTGATGCCTTTCAAATCACCGTAGATGCATTTCAAGATGTATCAAGCCAGCTAGCTGGCAAGGAGTTTGGATTTTGGTTGGATCAAATCTGCTTGTTGAACGCTAAAGCGGGCCTCTTGTCTGAAGCACCTTTGTCATGGCCAATATTCCATAGCCGTATTTCCTACGATGCAATTTCACTGTTATTGAGCATCATGGAAATTTATGAGCAAATCATTCGTAATGCACCTGAAACTAAGCTGTGGCAAATTGGTGAGCAACTCAGACTCAATCCAAAGGCTATGTCGAAAAATGGAGACTTCCCAATTGACGTTGCTGACAAGCACAAGGCCATGGGTCAGACAGTAAGCAATTATTTACGAAAGGCTTCCTGTTTAGTTAAGAACGCGGGTATTGGAATCTTTCCAAAGTTCAGTAAATAAACCAGAGAACCCCTGATTAACAGAAATCCAGGCTCGTAAAAAATCTATATAAATCAATGATATAAAAGCAAAAATATCAAACGTGTAATATTTCGTGTAATTGAACGAAAACTGTAAATTACAGTTTGGCCAGTAATTTCGTAGATTTTGCACTCGGCGCTGTCATTGTGAACGCTAAAAAGTTAGAGGGTTGGCTTGGCGGTAAAACTAGTTTTTGAAAAAGTTAGACGCTTGGCTTGGGGCTCGCATTTAATTATTAGCTTATCCATGCTTAGCGGCCCATTGCAGGATGATGCGATGCAATTGATCGACACCATCGGTCAAAGCAGCAGGACCTGGTTGCAATATGTCAGCAGACTTGATTTCAAATAGTTGTCCATTTTTCACAGCAGGCACATCTTGCCAACCTGGACGCGCAGCAACTCGTTGAGAATTGAATTTTTTGCCACACCGTGAACCAATGAGCAGCAGGGATACGAATTAATTTAAAAAATTTCAGGTTGCTATTCCATAGTAGGTAATTGTTCGTAGTCCTAGCAGCATATGTTCAACATAGTCGTAATTCTTTTCAGTTGCAGAAATAGAAGCTGCTGCTTTTTTGAATTCAGGTTTGAGAACTCTCACATATCCACTGCCATCAACAGCAACGTAAATGACGAATGCATTGCTGTCAATTTTCAACAAGGGCTTATTTCCTCTTGTTTCCCAATAAAACTTTCCATCTTTTTCATTGATGACACAAAAAAGTGTAGAAGCCGTAGCTCTATCTAGCTTCTCTGCTGAACGTTCTACGCCACCTTCTGTAATTTTTACTGTAGGCAAACCTGTAAAGGTGGTTGATTGAGCTTGGGCTGCAACTGTTAGAAAAAACCAAACAAATGTTGAGATTAACTGTTTCATCTTTATCACTAGAAGTTTGTGATTCAGTATACCCATACCTTGTTAAGAACGCAGGCATCCGAATTTTTCCAAGATTCACTCGATAAGGCAGCGTATGAAAATTGCAATTTTCAATTTTTACAGCAATCACGTAGATTTCACACTCAGAGCTGTCAATTAGCAGGCCAAAAGTTAGTCGCTACATGTGGGGCTTGAACTTGTTTGGGGCAAAAGTTAGGAAGCATCTTTTGGCCGTGAAACAATTTCGAGACTAGAGACTGGACGGGGGTGTCCAGATTCTGGACGTTTTGGCGTGAGTTGATTTAAATTGTTAGGGCTGGGGTAATTAAAAAATACTTAGATCAATATCAGTCGAATTTGCGCATTGACTTTCTGTAAGCGGTTGGTGACAAACCAAAGCTATGGGTGAAGCGTCGCGTGAAATAAGCCTCGTCGCTAAAGCCAACACTGTGAGCGATGGAACCAATACGATCACCCGAATGGACTAGCAGGTTTTGAGCGCGCTCCATACGTCGTGCAGTTAGCCATTCAACGAATGCTAAACCAGTCTGTTTTTTTAGAAGCTGTGATAGGTAGTTTGGCGAAAGATAAGAAGCTTCTGCAACTAAATTAAGGCCTATTTCAAGATGCAGATTCGCATCTATAAATTTAAGAACGCGACGCAATGCTTCGGTGTGATCATGGAGATAAACGCGTTGATCTGCCAACAACTGAAGCTGTGGTGCGAACTTTTCTGTAGTCATGCCTATAAGCTCAAACAAAGCGCCGCGTGCGCGATCAATTGAGCCTAAATTTCGATGACGATGTGAGTCGTTTATTCGTTGAAGCAAAGTTTCAATATAAGAGAACTCGGCGTTATCAAAGATGAAGTTAAACCAGCCTTGGTAAATAAATGGCGTTAGTTCTGAATACTGCGTTATCGGTGCCTCCTCCATATCAAGGGGAGATAGCGCAAAGTCTGGCCTTAAAAACTTACTTGAGAAATTGATCAACTGATAGCGACTATTTGGCTCAACCATAGCCAAATGAACTCGATAGGGTAAAACAAAAATTAATGACTGCGGTATTGATTCGCAGCGACGCCCGCCCAGTAGGTGTGGCGCTGCACCAGCTTGATTTGCAAAAATTTGGAAATATTCATGCCGGTGCGGTTTTGTAATTGGTGAGCGAAGTGACTGATCACGAATTTCGAAATCCATTCGCTCAGATCGTTCGACCATAGAGTAGGTGTGAATGTCACTTGAATTTTGATGATCGACTTTCATTGGCGAGATTCCTTTGTCAGTTTCAACTTTTCATGGTTTTGGCTAATCGATTAAAGCAATTATGCGTTTAGGAGAAGAAGTTTTCTAGGGTTTAAATGAATGAATTTGGACAATTCAAAGATTAACTTGCATTCGTCCAAGAACTTCGACTTTCTCTCTTGAGGTACTAAAAAATTAAGCTCAAAATGAGATGTCGAATACCAAAAAACTGCTTTTCTAGCGCTTTGAAATGTTCGATCACCCAACATAACCTTTGGAGACAAGATGAATACCACCACAGATGCAGCCTTCTTGGGCCAGCGCAGCTATAAAATTCCCGCAACCATGAAAGCTTGGGTACTTGGAGACCCAGAACAGCTCACCTTTGTGGACAAGCCGGTCCCCCAGCCAGGTGCCGCTGAGGTGCTTGTGCGCATCGATGCAATTGCTGTTTGCGCGACCGATTTGGAAATCATTCACAAGGGACCACCAGCTCTGATTCAAGGTGGTCTTCCATTCAACAAGAACTTTACACCTGGCCACGAATACATGGGCACTGTGGTCAAGCTAGGCCAAGGTGTAGACGAGTACAAACTCGGCGATCGCGTGACCGTCGAAGTGCACGCTGGATGTGGGCGTTGCGAGCGTTGCAGAGAGGGCATGTACACCTCCTGTCTCAACTATGGCAAAAACTACGGTGATGTCAACAAAGGTCACCGCGCCAATGGATTTACAACCGATGGTGGATTTACGCAATATGCCATCAACAACATCAACACATTGGCGCACGTACCAGACGACATGAGTGATGAAGAGGCAACACTGATAGTCACTGCTGGTACCGCCATGTACGGCTTGGATGTTATTGGCGGGCTGATTGCTGGTCAGTCTGTGGTCATCATGGGCCCCGGGCCGATCGGTCTGATGGGTGTTGGCGTTGCCAAGGCTCTAGGCGCCAGCGAAGTGATCCTGACCGGAACACGCGATAACCGCCTCGAGATGGGCCGCAAACTCGGCGCTGATTACACGATCAACGTGACCAAAGAAGACGCCGTCGCCAAAGTGCGTGAGTACACCAACGGTGGTGCGCACTACGTGCTGGAGTGCTCTGGTGCACCCAATGCTGTCAATGACGCTTCGTCGATGCTGCGTCGCGGCGGTCGTATCTGTTTGGCAGCATTCCCTGGTTCACCAGTGCCTGTCGACATCGCCGCTTTGGTTCGCAACAATATTTACATGTTCGGTATTCGTGGCGAAGGCAAGAGTGCTACGCACCGTGCTGCAGCATTGATGGCGCAAAAACGCTTCGATGCTAAGTTAATTCACACCCACACTTTCCCGTTGGAAGAAGTACCCGAAGCACTGCGTCATGCGCGTGAGCGTATCGACGATGCGATCAAGGTTGTCGTGAAAATTAGCCACCCCGAAGGTTGCTAAATCAAGGCCCGCTGTGCTTACATTTGACCAATACTTGACGCCTCGGTCGCTCGAAGAGGCATTCGACGCGCTGCACAACATACCGGCTTCTCGATTGTTGGCAGGCGCGACAGACCTTCTGCCCTGGGCCCGAGAGGGCAGGGCAGGTGATGTCCACCTGCCAGCTGTGATTGACATTAGCCGCATTGCTGAGTTGGGTGGTGTGTCACAGGAAGGCGCGCGAATTCGAATTGGGGCCACCACACCCATCTCGGCGCTGCAGCATCACCCGCTGCTGCAGAAGCAAGCACCGGTACTGGGCTCATGCGCGCTGTGGTTTGCAGACGATCAAATTCGTGAGCAAGCTACAGTAGGTGGCAACTTGGTGAATGCTTCGCCGGCTGGCGACACTCAGCCAGCCTTGCTGGCTCTCAACACTCACGTGACGCTGGCTCGCCGTGAATCGGGCCGAATCCTTGAGCGTTCAGTACCTTTGTCTGAGTTCATCCTCGGTCCAAGCCGAACGCTGCTTCAGGCCGGAGAGATTTTGCTCAAGCTGGAGTTTGATGCTTTGCCTCAACATGGTGTTTCGTTTGAAAAGGTGGGCCATCGCCGTTCCCTGGCTATTTCTACGGTCTGCATTGCCACTCTGGTACGGATCGATAACCACAAACGTATTGACGATTTACGAATCGCAATTGGTGCGGTTGGACCTGTGCCCGAACGTCTCACTGACATTGAAGACCTCCTCACAGGGGTCAAACCCACACCCACAGCATTACGTGATGCCTCACTTAGAGTAGCTGATCGGGTCCGCTCACGCAGCCGTCAAAGCTACAGGCGTGAAGTCTTGAGCAATTTTGTCGAGCGCTCATTGAATACGGCACTGGCGCATGCTGGGCTTGACGTGCCTCGCCTACCTAAGGAGTCAGAATATGTCTGATACGCTTTTATCGGACGGGTCTGTGGCCCAAGGCTGCCACCCCACTACTGAAATTAACGCAACCGTTAACGGCCGCAAGGTGAAGCGTACGGTGCCCAACCACTACCGTGTCATCGACTTTGTACGCGAAGAACTGAAGCTAACTGGCAACAAAGAGGGTTGCGGCGCTGGTGAGTGTGGCACTTGCTCCATGTTTGTCGACGGCAAACTCATCAAGAGTTGCCTCTCACCAGTGCAAAAAATCAATGGCTGCTCTGTTGAGACCATTGACGACATGGACCGCGATTCAGGCATGTCTCTGCTGCAACAGGCGTTCAATAAATGTGGTGCAAGTCAGTGCGGTTATTGCATCCCAGGCATGGTGATGGCGGCCACTTCGACCTTGCGCCAAAATCCAAGTGCAAGCCGAGACGAGATAAAAGAAGGCTTGGGTGGCAACATTTGCAGGTGTACTGGCTATCAAAAAATTATCGATGCGGTCGAGCTTGCAAGGGATGTGCAAAGCGGCTTCAAACCGCACAGTGCACTGGATGAAGATACGGCAGTTGACAGTTTCATTGGTCAGCGTACGCGCCGCTTGGACTCTCCTGCCAAAGTCACTGGCGCCATTAAATATGCAGCCGACATGTTCATGCCTAACATGCTGCACATGCAGGTTGTACGCAGTCCTCATTCGCACGCACGTATCCTCCGTATTGATGCCGAGGCCGCTCGTTTGATGCCAGGCGTCGAGTGTGTGCTGACTTGTGACGATGTACCTGGGGTTGATAACTTCGGGGTCTTCATCGAAGACCAGCCCACATTGGCGAGAGGCGTCGTGCGTTACGTTGGCGAGGCTGTCGTCGCCGTAGCGGCTGAAACTTTAGACATTGCCCGCGCCGCTCTGGCTGTAATCCATGTTGAGTACGAGGAACTCCCCAGCTTGTTCGACCCGCATGAGGCCATGAAAGATGGCGCCATACAACTTCACGATTTCGCACAAAACAATATTTGCAAACATACACGCATTCGTAAGGGCGATGTCGATGCTGCGCTGGCACAAGCTGACATCATTGTTGAGCAAACCTACAACACACAATCGATCGAACATGCCTATCTTGAGCCCGAAGCTGGGTTGGCCTATTTAGAAGCTGATGGTTGCGTGACAGTTCAGTCGCCTAGCCAAAACATCACCCATCATCGTCATATGTTGGCGCGCATTCTAGGGCGCCCCATTAATAAGGTGCGCATGATCATGAGTACCGTGGGTGGGGGCTTCGGCGGCAAGGAAGACATGATTTATCAAGGCATGTTGGCACTGGCTGCGATCAAAACTCGGCGCCCAGTTCGTTACGTGTTCACGCGCGAGGAGAGCATCAAGGTCAGTGCCAAGCGGCACCCCTTCAATATTCGTTACACGATGGGTCTTCAGCGCGACGGCCGCATTGTTGCTACAAAAATGGTCATGGTCAGCGATGGCGGTGCCTATGCATTGTCGACGCCTGGCGTGATGAACAAGTCAGCGATACTGGGTCCTGGCCCCTACGCAGTTCCCAATGTATGGGTCGATTCAATAGGTGTCTACACCAACAACACGCCCAGCGGTGCGTTCCGTGCTTTCGGTGCTTTCCAATCTGAGTTTGCAACCGAATGTCACTTGGACCTTTGCGCACAAAAACTCGGTATGGACCCTGTCGAGCTGCGCCGTATCAATTTGATGCGTGATGGCGCTACGACCCATACCCGACAGCAACTGGACCGAGTGCTCGCTGTCGAATGCCTTGAAGCAGCCATCAAGGCCGCTGGCTGGGAACCCGGCGTGCCCTATCGCCAAGGTCATGGTCAGCTAAAGCGCGGCGATTTCAATTTCGAAGGCTCGCGCGAGTTTTATTTAATTGGCGGCAAAACCAAGCCCAGTGTTCCGCTGAACGTTGCGGCGCATCAAACTCAAGGAGACATGTCATGAAGCAAAGAGGAAGAGGTGTTGCCTGCGGTTGGTACGGTATTGCCCGCACTGCCGCCATGGACCGCGCTGCAGTCTGGGTTGAACTCGACGATGGCGGCACTGTCAAGATCGCAACTGGCGTGACCGAGATCGGTGAAGGTGTTCTCACCGGTTTGTGTCAAATTGCGGCACAAGAAATGGGTGTTCGCCCTGAAGACATCGTGCTGGGAGACAACGACACAGCGCGAGTGCCAGAAGCAGCACATGCGGGTGCCACACGAATGACCTATATGATTGGTAATGCGGTTGCAGTTGGATGCCGTGAAGCCTTTGGCCGCTTTCGGGACGCCATGGGTGCTTATTGGGGTGTCAGCGCCGAAAGCGTGAAAGCATTTTCTGGTCAAGTCTGGGTTGAGGGCTCTGCCAGCAAGCGAATGAGCATGGCGCATGCTGTTCACGTTTTGAAAAAAGAGCGTGGTATTGTGATTGTCGGCAGTGGCCTTTTCACCTCAGCTCACACCGCACTGCACCCTGAAACGGGTGAAGCAACGCCCTGGCAGAGCTACGTCTTTGGTGCGCAAGTGGCCGAGGTCGAAGTTGATGACGACACAGGCGAGGTGCAGGTTCTTGGTGTTTGGGCTGCCCATGATGTTGGTCGTGTGATCAACCCCCAGCAAGTCGAGGGTCAAATTGAAGGCTCAGTCATTATGGGCTTAGGGCATGCCTTGATGGAGGAGTATGTCCAGGTCCATGGCGTTACTACCACGCCCGGTTTCGCCAAGTACATCTTGCCCACGGCGCTGGACATTCCACATGTGACTTCCGTGTTGCTTACTGAACCTGACCCAAAAACGCCATTGGGCGTGAAGGGTATTGGCGAGCCAGCCATCACGCCGACGGCCGCCGCGATTATCAATGCCATCTTCGATGCCGTGGGTGTGCGGATGACCCGACTTCCTGCAACACCAGAGCGCGTGATGGAGGCACTGATTGCCAAGCGCTCAGAGGTTCAGCTTGCCAAATCTCCCATTGAGGAAACCATCAACTAAATATTCAATTTGAATTAGTTTTTAAATCTTTCCCTGAAATTCTGAGTGGCAATACAAGCCACACGTTCTTTATAAACGGAGACAAAAATGACAAATGAAAAACAAAGCACTTTACGGCGAACTCTCTTAATGAGCATGCTCGTCGCAGCGGCCATTGTGACGACTACCTCTGGTGTTGCGCAAACCTTCCCGACAAAACCCGTTGAGTTGGTCGTCCTATTTCCCGCAGGTTCAGCTGCCGACGTCACCGCACGCGTTTTGGCGGAGCAATTGACCAAAAAGCTCGGACAGACTATCGTCGTTGTCAACAAACCTGGCGGCGGCGGCTCAATTGGCTACAGGTATGCGCAGCAGAAGCCCGCTGATGGGCACACGCTGGTCTTCAATTCAACATCCATTAGCACTGTTTTTTACTCTGGCTTGATCCCGTTTGACTACCGCGCTTTCGACGCGATTGCACGTGTGACTGTAGAAAATCCGGTCATCGCAATCAGGGCCAATGCGCCTTGGAAAGATCTAAAGTCAATGGTGGAAGATGTGAAAAAACGGCCTGGTGCAGTCTCGATTGGCAACTCGGGTATCGGTAGTCACACACATATTTCTTCGGTGGCCTTTTTCAAAGAAATCGATGCCGATGTCATGCACGTTCCCTTTGGTGCATCGCAAGTCGTAACAAGCTTGCTAGGTGGTCAGATTGATGCTGTGGTGTCGGTGCCATCAGCGCTGACGGCACATGTGAGTGCGGGAACATTGCGTATTGTGGGATCGCTTTCATCGGCACGCGAGCCAGCATTCCCCTCAGTCCCAACGACTGCAGAGGTAGGCATGGCTTACAACGGCGAAATGTGGCGTGGTATTGCTTCTCCTAAGGGCACGCCACCCGTCATCGTTTCGCGTCTTGAGAAGGCCGTGCAAGAGGCCGTTAATAGCTCTGAATTCAAAGCTCAGGGTTTGAAGATGGGCTTTGTTCCTGCATTCATGCCGGCCAGTGAATTCGGCTCGCTCATTGCCAAGGACGACCTCATGTTAGGTCGACTGATAGAGCGAGCTGGGCTAAACATCAAATAAAGAAATCAAGTCAATGAACAAATCTGCCGAAATACCCGACGTCATGTTGCTAGGGCCTAAGGGGCAAGAAGCTCGGGCAAAAGTCATCGCACGTTTCGGTGGCTTGAATCAGGCGCTGGCCGCTGGTGCGCTGCCGAAGCAAATCAGTATCACGCTTTCTGAAGCGCTGGTGTTGGGTCTGCTGAAGCAGGGTGTGAGCAAATATCTGGCTATTTTTGGTCATGGTTCAACCGATCTCGGCGAGGTTCTTCGGGTCTACACACTAGCTGGCGTGACGAAGGTTTTCAACTTCCGCAATGAAGTCGAAATGGCGCATGCTGGCACGGCTCTGGCCTGGGCATGGGAGGAGCCTTGTGCTGTAGTGACCTCCATCGGCCCCGGAGCGCTTCAGGCCATGGCCGGTTCGCTGGCTGCAGCGTGCAATGGTGTCGGCCTTTACCACATCTATGGCGACGAAACAACCTGGGGTGAAGGCTATAACATGCAACAGATTCCCAAGCAGCAGCAGCATTTGTACGGACAAATGACGGCTCTGATGGGTCAATCCTATGTTCTTCACACACCGGAAGCGCTTCGAGATGCCTTGCGTCGAGGCACGCAATGCGTCAACCATCCGGTGAAGCCTGGACCGTTTTATTTGTTGTTGCCCATCAATACCCAGCCTCAGGTCATCAATGATTTGAATTTGGAAGCGCTACCTGAAGCGCTGCACGGCTCGCGTACTGCTGTAGCCGACATGTTAATGCTCAATCAAGCTGTACAGGCATTAAGATATCACGCGCGCATTGTCTTCAAGGTCGGTGGTGGTGGACGCCCATTTGCAGGGCCTCTGCGTGAACTGGCTGAGCGTTGTGGTGCATCGGTAGTCTCTTCTCCTGGTTCGACCGGTGTATTGCCTGATGCACACCCTCAATACATGCACGTAGGTGGCAGCAAGGGCTCCATCAGTGGCAACCATGCGATGTCAAATGCGACGCTGCTTGTGGCCATTGGAACGCGCGCCGTGTGTCAAAGTGACTGCTCTGGCGTTGGCTATCCTTTGGTAGAACAGGTCATCAACATCAATGCCGACCTGTCCGACTTGACGCATTACAACCGCACGATTGCGCTTCAGGGAGACATCGGTGCCGTGGTTGCCCAACTGATGTCGGCTCTTGAAGGCGTGCCAGATGAACACGCTCAGCCACGTGCCGCTTGGTTGGAAGCATGTACTGCCAGCAAGGCAGCGTGGAAAAACTTCTTGCATGAGCGTCAGTCCACGCCTCCGCTTTTTGATGATGTCTGGCAGCGTCCTGTGCTGACACAGCCTGTCGCCATCAAAGTGGTGTGTGATTTCGCCAATGCGGTCCATGCGATCAAATTTTTTGATGCAGGCGATGTACAGGCCAATGGGTTTCAAACCGTCGAAGACGACTCACCTGGGCAAACCTACACAGAATCGGGGGCTTCCTACATGGGATTCGCCACCTGTGCTGTGACTGCCGCAGGCATGGCGAGTACTGAACAGTATCCCATCGCCTTCACGGGCGACGGCTCTTTCATGATGAACCCGCAAGCACTGATCAGTGCCGTTGAGCATGGCGCGCGCGGCACCATCGTGATCTTTGACAATCGGCGAATGGCCGCCATATCGAGTTTGCAGCACGCACAGTACGGACAAGACTTCTGTACCAACGATGCAGTTGCCGTTGATTACGTCCAAATGGCTGCTAGCGTCAAGGGCGTCCAGGCACTTTGGGGTGGTGAAGACGTCACATCACTTCGCGAAGCATTGAAGCGCGCCCATACCCATACTGGCTTATCAGTGGTTCATGTGCCAGTGTATGCAGGCGAGCGCCCAGAAGGTGGGCTAGGTGCTTATGGTTCTTGGAATGTAGGTAACTGGTGCGATGACGTTCAACAGCGCTACCTGTCCTCCCTTGTGTAGCACATTAAATTAAAAGGCATGACTATGAAGCGCGACAATCTGGGCTTATACAGCGGCTATGGCCTTTTCATCAACGGTCAATGGTGCAGTGCCACCGGAGGCGAGACAAGAGAAGTCATTGATCCAACCAATGAAGAGGTCATCGGTTTTATTCCAGTTGCAACGCGCTCCGATATTGACGCGGCTGTCAACGCTGCCCATACAGCGTTTCGAACATGGCGTCATACATCGCCTTGGGAACGATCAGCACTTTTGCACCGCACCGCAGCGATTATCCGTGAACGCGTCGAGCAAAGTGCACACCTGATGTCATCAGAGACTGGCAAGCCTCTAGCACAGTCTCGCGGTGAGCTCAATGATGCCGCTGACCAGTTTGATTGGTACGCGGGCGAAACGCAGCGAATCTATGGACATACCTTTCAAGCACGTGTTCCTGAAGTTCGCATGCAAGTTCGCTATGAGCCAGTGGGTGTAGTTGCTGCATTTTCCGCTTGGAATTTTCCTGCTCTGTTGCCTTCCCGTAAAATTGCGGCTGCCTTGGGCGCTGGTTGCTGCGTGGTTGTAAAACCAGCCAGCGAAGCCGCTGGTAGTTGCATGGCAGTTGTCCAAGCATTGCACGACGCAGGTTTGCCACCTGGCACTGTAAACCTTGTTACTGGTGACTCTGGTTTCATCTCCGAAGTTCTGGTTGGATCGCCTAAGGTTGCCAAAATTACTTTGACTGGATCTACGGCGGTGGGTCGTAAGATGCTTCATTTGGCTGCAGAAGGTATCAAGCGAGTCTCGATGGAGCTAGGTGGCCACGCGCCTGTGCTTGTATTTGAAGACGCCGATGTCGAGGCTGCTGCTGAGCAATGTGCTCGATTTAAATTTCGCAACTGTGGACAAGTTTGTGCTTCGCCATCACGCTTCTTTGTACATGAAAGCGTTTATACAAGTTTTGTAAATCGTTTTGGCGAAATTGCACGTTCACTAAAAGTCGGTCGTGGCTTAGCAATAGATACAGACGTAGGACCACTAGCCAACCGCCGCGGACTTATCAATGCTCAGTCTTTGATTGCTGACGCCCTCGATCATGGTGCGCGCTTGATTGCTGGCGGTTCACGCCCAGAGGGGCTTGGCTCTATGGGTTATTACCTCGCTCCTACAGTACTTGCTGACGTGCCACAATCCGCTCGAATTATGCGTGACGAACCTTTTGCTCCAGTTGCGCCAATTGCTTCATTCAGTAATTTTGATCAGGCTATATCGCTTGCCAACGCTACGCCGTATGGACTAGCGTCATATCTTTTCACGCAATCACTAAAGACAGCGACTATGGCCAGTGAAGCCATCGAGGCGGGCATGGTTGGTATAAACGAATTGGCCATCGCAAGTGCTGAAATGCCTTTCGGGGGTGTCAAGGACAGCGGCATGGGTCGTGAAGGCGGCTCACTTGGAATACGTGACTATTTAGAAGCCAAATACATTAAAACTCGGCTATAAATTTTCTGAGTTTTTTTCGTATTAATTAAGGTAATAGAAACTTTTAACAATTTGATTTCTATACGTTTCGATAAGGATTCTTCATGTCAGATATTCCCGAGCACGGCATCGCACGCGGGCTTACCAACTACGGTGACCGCGCTTTTGCGCTTTATCTTCGTCGTAGCTTTATCAAGTCAATGGGCTATTCGACTGAATTGCTTGAGCGACCAGTAGTAGGCATCGCCTCTAGCGGATCTGGGTTCAACAATTGCCATCGCGCTATGCCGGAACTGGTCGAAGCTGTTAAGCGCGGTGTACTAGCTGCTGGTGGGCTGCCAATCGAGTTTCCGACCATCTCTCTTGGAGAGGTCTTTTTGAATCCTACCAGCCTCATGTTTCGCAACCTCATGAGCATGGATGTTGAGGAAATGGTTCGTGCACAACCGATGGATTCTGTAGTACTAATCGGGGGGTGTGACAAAACAGTACCCGCACAGCTGATGGGCGCTGCTGCTGCAGATGTTCCCGCAATTCAGCTTGTCACTGGTCCTATGATGACCGGTCGTCACGAAGGCGAACGTTTAGGAGCCTGCACAGACTGCCGCAGATTTTGGGGAAGTTTCCGTGCTGGCAAGATAGAGCGTAAGACCATTGACCTAGTCGAAGGCCGATTGGCTACCACAGCAGGTACATGTGCTGTGATGGGAACTGCAAGCACCATGGCTTGCATCGCAGAGGCTCTTGGCATGTCGTTGCCTGGCACGGCGGCAATACCAGCTGTTCATGCCGATCGCCTTCGTGCTGCCGAAGCGAGTGGTGCACAAGCTGTTCGCTTAATTCACAACCCTATTCGACCCAGTCAAGTCATAACACCAAAGTCTGTGTACAACGCCCTGCGAGTTCTGTTGGCTTTGGGTGGTAGCACCAATGCCATTATTCATTTAACTGCTATCGCTGGGCGCCTTGGTATTAGTGTTTCTTTGCACAAACTCAATGAGCTGAGCGATACAACTCCTGTATTGGTTGACCTTAAGCCAACAGGCAACAACTACATGGAAGATTTCTATGCAGCTGGTGGTATGAGCGCTTTACTTCGAGAGTTGAAGCCGCTACTGCATCTGGACACTTTGTCTGTAACTGGTGAAACATTGGGCGAGCGGCTTGCATCTGAGGAAGGCGCTTGGGCAGACCATAGCGTAGTTCGCAAAGCCTCTGAGCCGATTGAGCCAGTGGGTGGTTTGGTTGCACTTTTTGGTTCGCTGGCACCAGGCGGTGCCATCCTTAAAAGATCTGCAGCTGACAAAACACTGTTTGAGAAAGAGGCTCGCGCAGTTGTCTTTACTTCTTTGCAAGACCTTTCTGATCGTATTGACGATCCTGACCTTGATATTCATGCAGACGACATCATGGTTTTACAAAATGCTGGCCCAACTAGCGGTAGCGGCATGCCAGAAGCAGGCTATCTTCCAATTCCTAAGAAGTTGGCAATGGCCGGTGTCAAAGACATGATTCGTATTTCTGATGCCCGCATGAGTGGTACTGCATTTGGAACGATCGTATTACACGTCACGCCTGAGTCTGCGGCAGGTGGGCCCTTGGCGCTTGTCCGCAATGGTGATCGCATTCGCTTATCAGTCAAAGAGCGACGAGTCGACCTGATGGTCGATGAAGCCGAACTTGAACGTCGTCGCTCAGTATTACCTGCTCGTTGCGCTTTACCTGAGCGAGGTTATGCCAAACTTTACCAAGACCATGTAATGCAAGCAGATACCGGATGTGACTTTGATTTTCTTCGCTCAACAGAAAAAGGTGGGAAATGAAAGTAAGCGATATTCTTCGCTCCAAGGAGCGTCAACCATTGACGGTCAAACCAGATACTTTGCTTTCTGAATGTGTGATTACCATGGCCGACCAGGATCTTGGTTCTTTGGTTGTCGTGGATGGTACAAAGCTGGTTGGCATACTTACTTTTCGCGAAGTCATTGTGATTCTTGCACAGCGCCAAAAGGAGTTACGTTCTGGTCCCACGCCACCAGTAGCCGAACTCCAAGTCAAAGACGTGATGAATTCTGCGCCAATCACTGCAAACCCCGATGTAGATATCAACGATTTGCGTGCGCAAATGATAAGCCATCATCAGCGATATATTCCTGTTTTAGACAAAGGTAACTTAATTGGAATTTTATCTTTTCATGATATCGCGCGTGCTGTATTCACAGAGCAAGATCAAGAGAATCGAATGTTAAAAAGCTACATTGTCGATTGGCCGCTTTCAGAAACACAACCATAAATCACCACTTTACTTTTTATTGAGACTTTTTCCATGACTACTGTCCACCTAAGTGACAATGTTTTAGACAGCAAAATTGCACCCAGTTCGCAACGAATTGGTGTTCCCAAAGAGATTTTCCCTGGCGAAAAGCGAGTTGCCACCGTGCCCGATGTGGTCACCAAACTGACTAAGCTTGGTTTTTCGGTGGTGGTCGAGCAAGGCGCAGGAGATCTGGCCGATCTCTCTGACCAAGCCTACACAGAAGCTGGTGCAAGCATTGCGCCTAGCGCAGCAGCGCTTTGGAGCGGCAGCGACATCGTCTTCAAGGTCCGGGCGCCTACATCTGAAGAAGTTGCCCTCATGCACGAAGGCCAGACCCTCATCGGTTTCTTGTGGCCCGCTCAAAACCCCGATCTGATGCAGCAACTGGCTGC
>Ga0209107_10000961_pt1 | contig 16331 bp, 33 predicted proteins | sample LakErihyJuly2011_2_FD_187460 | JGI IMG/M metagenome (GOLD analysis project Ga0209107, IMG submission 187460) | Freshwater microbial communities from dead zone in Lake Erie, Canada - CCB hypolimnion July 2011 (SPAdes) (version 2) | ecosystem: Environmental > Aquatic > Freshwater > Lentic >... | reverse complement strand
CCTGAGCAATCTTTCCCTTACGGACAGCAAGTACGTCAAGGTTACGCGCATCACGTTCGTGATTGCGGTAACGCAGGGATTCAACCCGTGCCGTTACCTGCTCTATTGATAATGCCATTGTTGTCCTTAACTGTATTGTGATGACCATTGGTCTGCGAATGCTTCATCCAAGTTAATGGATTGGCGTTGGTTAATCTGTGATTGGGTTGCCCAACGATTCTGGGCAAACTGTCCTACCTTTGAAGAGCGATTCATTAGTTCGCGTACGCGGATAACTGCAAACCACAGCGCCATAACACAGTCAGTTGGATTCTTAGTGTCAGGCTTCCAAGTAATCAATTCTTGCACTAGGGTCTTTAAACCCTCAGAGCCTTCATTGCTTGGTAGTTCTATCAAGTTGTTATCTTGGAAACGCCCATCACGGGTATTACCAAATAGGCTTGCCATGGAGGCAACACCAAAGGATACATCCCACTTGTTCTTGCCAGTAAAGTGTGAGTTGAGTTGACATCCGTGAGATGCTAAATAGTTTCTTAGCACATCATCTAGGGCGTAAGCCTTCTGATGAGCATTGATTTCAATTCTTAACTCTTGTGGCTTGTATCGTTCTACCCAGTCTTCAATTAAATTTTGAATTTTGGCTGGGGTAGGTTCAATCATGTTAATGCAATCTAAGATATATATTCTTCCGTCGCTGCGATTGTATGAAACAACAACAGCACCAGTAGCCCCAGACATAGCGGGGTCAAGACCAATAACAGTATAAAGACTGTCAGTGTTTTTTGGATGTCCAGGTACGCCTGCTTTTAGCGGTCCTCTTTTTCGCATTCCGTTGACGGAACCAGCCACGCACGTAGGCGAGAATATCGAATCTTCTTGGACATCTTCTTGTTGGTAGACCATAGCCCATATCGATGGAGCGACCTCAGAGCGACGCTTAAAGAGAGAAGGTCCGTCCCACTTCGGGTAGAGTCCGTCTTCAAATTGCTCATCTAAATCATTCTCCTGAATGTTGGTCTTGGGCCATAACGTTTTCCAGTTCTGTGGGTCCTCATCAAACTCAAGAACGGCAGGCATTGCACAATAGGTAAAGGGGGTCTTGCCACCTGTCCATTGGTCACCACTACGTATCATTTTATATAAGTCTACGGGAGCGACACGGGTTCCTACTATCAGTAATTTTCCGTGCCGTCCCAGACGTGTGATAACTTCCTTCTGAAGCCATTCAATTTGCTTCTCCCATTCGTGGGCATTTGAGTTCATCACAACGTCGTCTAGGATAATCAGGTCGGCGCGTGCGCCGTAAATCTGTGAGCCAAAGCCTAGGGCTTGTACCGTAGGGTCTTTCTCGCCAGAGTCGCGTCCCGTTCCTAAATATATCATATCAGCAGACCATTGGGTTGCATCTGCTTTGTAACCACCATTTGGGCCAAAGGCCGTCTGGAGTTTCATATAGGCTGGGTGGCTAAGACGTGTCTTGATTGCACCCAGAAACTTGCGTGCCATACCCTGAGTCTTGGACACGATAATTACTCGCGCATTGGGGTTGGTCACAATTGTGTACAACGTGTAGTTAGTTGTAATGGTAGTTGACTTGGCGTGCTCGGGTGGCACGTTAATCAGAATACGCTTGGGGTCTCCTGGCTCGTATGTTATACCAGAAGGTTGCCATCTAGGTTCCTTGCCATCAAGCAGGTCTACCCAGTTAAGTTGATGGTTAAAGAGGGTAGTGTCTAAAAACTGCTGAGAAAAGTCGGGGTAGGAAATATCCTTAAGTTCTGTTAGGTCAGCCTTGATGCCCTTGCCCGCAAGGCGGGCTTTGTCAGCCTTTTCCTTAAAAGATTCGTCTACCATAGACCATTGACGGAAGGCTGTATCTTGTCTACCCACGGCGGCCATAGCGGCTGTGATGGTAGCACCCTGTTCTAGTAGGGCTAGTACTTTTGCCTGGGCTTCATCTTTAGGTACGGACTGTACCCCTGGCTTGCGTCCCATTTAATCTCCTAATAAACACCTATTTAACGGTTAGGTCAAACGGGCATAATTGTCCCATTATAATTATAATTTTATATATTATATACTATAGGAGGAGCGGAGTCTTAAACGGAGCGACTCCGTATATATTATTTATATACTATAGATAACCTGTTCAAACAGGTAAATCCGAACTACGTTTGGGAATATATTTTTTCACAGTAGTATTTTGAGCGTATATAGCCCCCAAATATAACAGAAAATTATTGGTTGATACTATAGGAGTACGGTCCAACGATTTTTAAGCACCCTACCCTCAAAGAATTGTCGACAAAGAGACAAAGAGACAAAGAGATAACCTACTTATCAGTAACATTACTCACCAGTAGGCAAGCCTATGGGCTTTCTGAGGATTTGCTGAGAATTAAATGGGGATTTGCTGAGGATGTATCTATCTCCCTGCCCTGTGGATAACCCCCGATAATTGTCCACAAGTTATGCACACCTGTGGATAAACCTGTGGATAACTTTCAACACAAACCCTGAGAGTTTCCTGTGAATTACCTGTGACCCATCAACTGTGACCCACGACACACGAACATCTGTTCGAATAAATAAATCCTGTCGGGTTAGCCCGACATGGTGCCTATTTCCTTTTTATGCACTACAATAAAGTCATGGCAATCAAGCCATCCCAAACAAAGGAAAAGAAATGACAAAAGCAACAACAACAACAAAGGCTCCAAAGTCAGTGTCCAGCACTGATAATTCAACAATCGCTCGTCTATGGTCTGACCTAGTAGTTCAGACAACAACAAGCGAGCAAGGAGCAATCCGCGCCTGCCTCGTTCTCGCAAAGCAAATGAAGGCTTCTTCAATCACTGTTCGCGAGACAATGAAGGTCGTGAAGGAAACAGGTCTCGAATCTCCATTCGTGAAGGTCTCTCACGTTGAAGGTCTGCCTTCAATGCTCGCCTTGCAAAACGTAAAAGGCTTCTCTGACCTGCCTCTCGCGAAGCAACTCTCAACCGCTACCGCTTCTTACAAATTGTTAGGAGCAGGAATCGGTGAGCAGATGCCAACTGTTGAAGCGTTAGAGAAGGAAATCGCAGGGCGCCGTAAGGACAAGAATGAGAAGAAGGCAGGAGCGAAAGAAGGCAAGAAGAAGGCAACAACCGCCGACACTCTCGCCTCAATCCTCGCCTTCATAACCGCGCTTGATTTCTCAACTATCGAAGAAGGCTCAAAAGAGGAGACTTTAATAGTGGAAATCCAAGCAACTCTCGAAGGCAAAATGGTCAGCGCGTAACCCGACAAGGAAAGAAGGCTCGACCTCGAAAGAGGTCGGGTCTTTTTTTTTGCCCAAAATCTCCAACTGAAACCGCGACACGCCCGACCGCGTGGGGAGCGCCGACACAAACCAACACAAACTTTTATTCGCGGTCGGACGGCATTTGATTTGCAGGCAGACGGCTTGTGATTTGCGGTGCTTTGTCGGGTTAGCCCGACAAGGCATGATTACGGCTCGAAGGATTAAGGGTGCTTGACCCATTGTTTTCCATAGGCTATAATTAAGTTATTGGCAGGCACTTCCGCTTGCTGATAACAACCCAAGTTGTCGGGTTAGCCCGACAGAGAGTGAGTATGAAATGAACCTAGATGAGTTAGTCGCTCACCTTGACGTTAAGACCAACATTCTTAACGAGAAGCGAGCAGAGATTGAACGACATGAGCGCGGTGTTCGCGCTATGGCTGAGGCTTCCAACAGGGAGTCACAATGAGCGAGCAAGAAGTACAAGATTGGTTCGATAGTGGACCGATTACACGCGATACCCTAACCTTGTGGCTATCGCTTATCAACAAGGAGTCACAATAATGTTTCGCTTTTACGCTTACATTGACGGCATGGATTGGAACAGAGGTATAACCAAGTTCTATCCATCTATTGAGGAAGTAATCCTAGACGACAACGACTTTGGTGAGATTGAGTTATACAATACGAAACCTTTGCATCCAAAAAGTTGTCTTGTTGGTATCAACCCTGATGCTAATACTGTACCTGAACTCGTTACTACTTACAGTTTTTCTACTATCGAACTTTACGAACTCGCAGAGTATCTAAAGGACGAACCCGAAATGAATGAGCGTAACTACATGGTGTTTAGTCGTAGTGATGAAAACTATGAGGACATGCTCACGATTGTATGCTTGACCTAATGTTTTCCCCATGCTAAAATTAAGACCTTAGCGAATAGCCTACCCTGAATTTGGGCAGGTTGTAGGCTGGTGGCTCACGATAGGTATGTACGCTGGTGCGAGTCCAGCGGTGAGCGCGTGATAACAAATTGTTATCATGTCGGGTTAGCCCGACAGTACGAAAGGTTATGAAATGGAACTGTTCAACTTAGAAGTAAGCGAGTGGAGTATCAACCTCACTACTTACTTTGGTGATGTATTCCTACCTCACCGCACATGGATTATCGTTCTAAGCATTGTCGCTTTACTTCGCTTGGCTAAGATTATCCGCAAGAAGGTGTCATAATGTACCCAAACGCAGATGAATTAGTGGCAAACGCTATCGCCGACACAAACTTATGGGAGTCACGCCTTGACTATGACCTCGTTCAAGAAATTCTTGGGCATGGGTTGTCAAAAGATGAATGGGCAGAACTCATCTCGCAGTTAGATGATGCCGTATTCGAGACAGTTATGGCTTATCAGAGATGATTACTATCGAACTGTCTGAGCGTGAGTGGAGTGCCATTATGGGTGCTTTGCGATTGCAAGAGGAAACGCACAAGCGCAATGATTTTAAGGCATTGGTATCTGAAATGCAGGACATTCGTTCTCGCATGAATGATGCCATGATTGACAGTAAGTTACCTGCGTAGTATGATTAAGGTATTCGTTGCAAAGCGTAACGGATTAGATTGTCGGGTTAACCCGACAGATTGGAACGGTAATGACAGATAAACTTGATGATGTTGTTCCTGATAGTTGTTCAGTATGTAATACGGACACTAACATGGACGACTTAATCACGACAGAATACGGCGACAGCGTATGTAATGACTGTGTTACTACATGTCAAAGATGTGACACGATAGGTTCCACTAACGACAGTTTCAACTGGGTAGATGGTGACTTATGGTGTGAAGGGTGCGTGGAAAATCGTGCATACTTCTGCGAGTTATGTGAGGAATACAATTCAAGTGGTAGTTCTTACATAGCAGACAGAGGTGAGAATTGGTGTGAAGGTTGCACTGATGATGCTTACTATTGTGAGGACTGTAACGAATGGAACGCAGAAGGTTGCGATTCATGCATCACAGATGATGAAGGTAGCCGTATCATTCATGATTACAGTTACCGCCCTGATGCTATCTTCCATAGTACCGACAAAGAAGAACGCCTGTTCTTTGGGATAGAGATAGAGGTAGAGGCTAAGGATAGCAAGAATGATTCTGCTATGCACGCTTACAAACTAGAAGGGCTAGACTTAGCCTATCTAAAGTATGATGGCTCACTTAGTGATGGCTTCGAGATAGTTACGCATCCAATGTCTCATGAGTTCTTCAAGAATGAGGCTACGGAATTGTGGACTGTACTAGAGGACTTGCGTAGCAAGAGAGGCATTATGGTCAAGGCATGGGATACTCGTACCTGTGGCTTGCACATTCACATCTCACGCACAGGCTTCAATGGTGGTTCACACATGCACAGGTTCCTCAACCTTGTGTATTCCAATCAAGAGTTCTATGAGACACTAGCAGGTCGCTCATCCGAGCAATGGGCTAAGTTCTCAGACATCATGGTAAATGATTATGTACGAGACAGAGATGGTAGACCCATTGAGGATGACCATGGTTTTACTCAGACGGTTACCACTCGTTCCTTCAAGCGCAAGTTAGGTTATCGCGGTTCAGACCGCTACTCAGCAGTTAATACCAACAATCAAGAGACACTAGAGATGCGTATCTTCCGAGGTAGCGTCAATGGTGAGACTATCAAAGCCCAATTAGACTTAGCGCATGCCAGCGTTGAGTATACCCGAACCCTTAACGCCAATGATGTAATCAACGGAGCACTTACCGCTGATAGTTTCATGTGGTACATCTTCGAGCATGAAGAATTGTATCCACAACTTGTATCTCGTATAGATAGACTAATACCTAGCGTCGGGTTAGCCCGACAGAAAGAGAGTGTGTAAGATGTGTTTATTAGTAGTAGCCTCGCCCAATTCAACTCCTGCTAAAAAGGATTTGGAATGTGCATCATGTAATAATCCGCATGGCTTCGGCTTTGCAGTTATCACGCCCAATGGCATTGTCACAGGTCGTGGTATGTCTAGCAAAAAAGTAATCAAGCAGTTCCTAGAAGTACGCAAGGAGTTCCCGTCTAGTTATGCTATGTTCCATGCTCGCTTTGCTACGCATGGTGTAAAGAATGAGGAGAACTGTCACCCATTCAAGGTGCCTAACTCATACGATACATACCTTGCACACAATGGTATTCTTGACATCAACATTCAGGCTGGTGACCGCCGTAGTGATACGCGTATCTTTGCAGAGGATACATTACCTGCTATGGGTGGTGTCACCGCGCTAGATGATGACCATGTGTGGTCTATGCTTAGCAAGTGGTCACTAGGTAGCAAGATTGCTATCTTTACCCTAGACCCTAACGCTAAGGAGACATGCTACATTGTCAATGAGAGTTCAGGGTTCTGGGATGACAAGGGAATGTGGTGGTCTAACTCGACCTACAAACAATCTACATGGGCTACCTACTACAGTTTGCCCAGTACGGCGTCGGCTTCGGCGCTTAATGATAGCGGGTACTCGGAAAGTGCATACCTTACTGAGTGCGCTCATTGCTTGGGTATAGCAGAAGATGATTCTAACCCGTACTACTGTGAGATGTGCTACACATGCTTTGACTGTGATGGTATGTACCAAGATACATGCCTATGCTGGACACCAGAAAAAGACAAATACGCCTATAGTGCAAAAGGGAGACAAAGTGGATACTACAACGACTCATTCGGATACTAGTGTCGGGTTAGCCCGACAGACAGACCCATTCGCAGGGATGTGGGTTGCTGGCTGGATAACTTCGACACAAACTTCTGACGGACTGGTGCATTATGGTCCGTTCGATACCAAAGAACTTGCCCTAAAGTGGGGTAAGGAACTAACCAATGTAGAGGTGTACAAAGTATTCGTACCCTCACACAATGCAGGATAGGAGCATCATGACAACAGAACAAAGAGAAAAATTGCGGGAAGTCTTGATTGACTACCTGCAAATGCTAACCAGTACATCAGGTCTGTATAGTGGCAGGCATGAAAGCGCACAGAACGCACGAATAGCAGAAGTCCGACTACTACTAAGAGAGGTGGCATAATGGTAAACAGTATACGAGTAAGAGTAAAGTATGAAGAATGGTTAACGATTGAAGATGTAGAGTCGGAAGACCAAGCACTAAAGATTGCATACAACATCACAGTGGACGAGTACGGTCAAGAGTTTGCCGATTACTGTGTCTTTGATTTGGAGCAGGAGGTAAGTTCATGAGTTACGAGCCACCACTAGAGGACGACATAGCGCTAGGGTTAGACGAAGAAGAAGACGACGGATACCAAGAGCCAGATAGGATGTGGGGGGATGATTAGCACACTACATGGTAAATGCACAGGAGATGCCAACCCTGATGCATGGTACCCAGAGGTAGGTCCTGGGCAACCAACGGCTAGGCGGATGATACCGCTAGTTAAAGAAGTAAACAGGGCTATTGCCCTATGCAACTCCTGCTATAGGCAGGAAGAATGTCTAGATGAAGGCATGAAGCCAAATAATTTGCCATTTGGTATTTGGGGTGGTATGCTTGCTGGTGAGCGTGTCATGATGACGGGTAAATTGTTTAATAAAATGTCAGACGAAGGAAAAGCCTTGGAAAGTTATAAGGCGCTCAAGCCTTGGATTGAGGTACCAGAATGAACAAGAAACTTGCAGTACTATTTATCTTTGGGCTTATCGTTTATCTTATCGGGCGCAGTAATGAGCCTTCGGTAGATGAAATACCGCAGAGGGAATGGGCAGTTGAAGATAGCAAGGCTTATGCTCAAGATGTAGTGCTAGCGTGGGCTGGCAATCAGTACGAGTGCTTAGATAAACTGTGGACGCAGGAATCCAACTGGCGGTCAGAGGCATACAACAAGGTAAAAGTAATGGGCAAGAACGCTGGCGGTATACCTCAGATACTTGGGCTAGACCCTAAGACTCCTGCACCATTACAGATTGACAGAGGCTTCGCCTATATTATGCACAGATACGGCACACCATGCATGGCATGGAAGTTTCATCAGCGGAAGGGTTGGTACTAATGCCTAGACAAGGGAATCGTCCCAGGGTTGAGAATCCTTATCAAGACCCTGGGGATGTCACTACAATCAAACGCACACTTGAGATGTACGATTACCCCAAGTTGGAAGCGCGTTACCTGGCAAAAGAGATAGCGCAGAACCTTAAAAACTATCTTAGAATCATGGAAAATTTACAGAATCGTGGAGGTAATCTTCGTGGCTAGTTATGAATACAAATGTGAGAACGATTCGGAGTTCGTCGTTATCACCAGAGGTATGTCAGATGATGAAATCATACCTTACTGCGATACATGTAATGACCCCATGACTAGGGTGTACTCCGCGCCACCAGTTAAGTTCAATGGCTCAGGCTTCTATTCTACAGGAGGGTAAATGGAAAAGAAAATAGGCAAGTACTGGTTTACATATGGTCGCATATCTGGTCTTGGTATCGGCTTTACTGTAAACAAATACTTTATTGATATACAATTTGGATTCTGGTATGTAGGATTGGAGTTCTAATGACAGAGAATGAGATGCAAGTACTACAACAAAATATCATAGAAGGTATCGAGCAATACTTTAAAGACTACGACTGGGACAAGGCATTCAAAAAATACTTGGAGGATAAATGAAAGATAGCAACTGGGACTTAGATTACAGGGCAGGACTAGAGGGTGAGAGTAGGGTTGCAGACCTACTCCACCTAGACACAGTAGAGGTTAAGACTGACAAGAAGTGGGTCAAGACAGGCAATCTATACATTGAGACTGAGTGTTACTATCAGAGTGACAGTGCATGGAAGCCATCTGGGATTCGCGTTAGTCAGGCTACGCATTGGGGATTTGTACTTGAAGATTCGGTACTTATAGTTCCATTATTTAGACTCAAAGAAGTTATCTGGGAAATTGGTAAGCCAATCACTTGTGATATTCAACCTAATCCTTCAAGGGGTTACTTAATAACTCCAGGAGCACTCTTAGAACACATGAGGACTGCACGCGCTAAAGAGATTGCTGCACATGAAGCATACGAGTTCTATAACTCAGAACAGGATAAGATATCTGAAACTATTTATTAAGATACTATCGCCTATCCTTGTACCACTACTCATCATTGGGTTCTTCTACATGCTCTGGTTGTCCATCGTCTACGGGAGTTACTGGCTTAGCAATATCTTTATCTAGGTATGGCTTGTAACCCCCGATACGATTGATTAACTTCTTGATGGCACGATTGTGCCTCATACGAGCAGCATCCTCGCTGCCTATCTCCATCTCTTTGGCGATAGCAGCGTAATCTAAAGACTCAACATACTTATAAAACAATACAGTCTTATCCTCTGCATTAAGTTTATTGTATGCTGATTTAATTTCGACCATCATCGCCATCATGTTACCGCCCTCTGATGGTGCTGGTGGTCGTCCTGTTCTACCTAAGTTAAGCACTGGCATTACAGTAAAGTCATCGCGCAAAATAGTTGGAAGCAAGGCTTCCACCATTTCTGACTCATAATAAAACAAGTCTGAGGCTTCATAGCCAATTGATTTTGCTTTCCAATACTGACAATAATCTAATGCTTGATTACGAAGGGAACGATAGATTAAATTCTTGGCATCTTTATGCCCAATAGATTCCCATTCGGTTAACTTGTTAGGATGTTTAAGAAACCATTCATACAATGATTGTTTAATGTCGTCTAGTTCTACCATGTTATACTTCTTATGGTATTCAGAAGAAACATTAACTACAATGTAATCCCAAGGTTCAATGTGACTCCAATCCATCACCATTTCCAAGTTTTTCCTTCTACGGTAAATGAATTGTTAACGATAGGTACTATCTGTGGAACAACTGTGTTGCCGTCAACGTGAAGGATGCCAAAGCCTTGCTGCCATGTGAACAGCCCAGCCTTGATGTACTTAGCGTTACGATAATCCATAAGGTTGCCCAGTTCCATACCCCAAATAGTCTTAGGCTTACCGCCACGATAACTTTGAGTATGATGAGTCAAACCCATGCGGTGAGTATGACCACACACCACAGACATACCGCTACGCTTGGCTAAACCAAGGGCTGTAGCCCCTGCTGTGGGCTGTACGTTGCCCTCATCACCATGCATAAGTAACCAGCCTGGGGCTAGTTCATAAGGGTCGGCATGATATTGAATTTCTAGTTCTTTTAAGCCAAGAAAGTTTTCAAGTTGTAACTCTGGTAGACCTAGTAATCCTGGTGCTCGCATTGCAACTGTGTTAAACAATCTATCTGTATGATTACTGCGAACCATGTGTTCAATAGTTAGGTCGTATAGAACTTGACGAGTGAGGTCTCTATCTCGTCCGATAGAACGCTCAAACTCTAGTTCGGTACCTTTGCTCCATTTACTGATAGTCTGCATATCCATCTCATCACCACAGGATACAACAGTATCTGGTTGGTACGCCTTGATAAATCTAGCCACAGCCTTGGTGGCTTCTACATCGTGGTATGGTACCTGGAGGTCGGAGATGCAAACTATAGTTTTCATGGCTTCTTTTTAACCGCTTTCTTAATTGTTTTTTTGACAGCCTTCTTGACTGTTCGACGAACATTTTCTTTAGCAACATTCTTTGAATGGCTCATTGCTTGTAGGTTTCCGATGCCGTCTTTTCCTGCTCGTCCTCCGTTATCTTTATGGTCAACGTCAGTATTGCGAGCCAGAGTCTTGCCAGTAGCCCGCTCAAAGTCAAGTCGTGCCTTGTTGGTCGAAGTCGTTTCAGTTGTGCCATCTTTCTTTTTGCGCTTGATGACATAGATTGGTCTCCCACCGTTTGCTTTGCTTCCTTTGTATGGTCCAAAGATTTTCATTCGCTATCCCATTGCCCTCTCAGTACTAGCAATCCAATGATTGCATAGTTTGCCATATCCTTGAAAGAATCCTCAAGTGATTCATGTTCTGGATTTTTGTTTGTGTTGACTAGGTTATTGATTCGTGCCAGTTTGTCGTGCATTCGCACGCGTAGCCCATTTAATGGACCGCCAGGGCTGTCACTTATGTTCTTCGGACCGTAGTCTGCATGCTTCGATAGAAGCAAGTCAAACAGTTCAGAAGTAGTATTCCCTAAGTCATTAACAAACTTATTGTTTGCCATCTTCTTCTCCCTTGTTTAGTAGTTCTTTTAATTCATCATCTATCTCTGACATGTGCTCATGGATTATTGCATCTTCAACTAATTTCTTCATCAAACCCACATCTGATTCTGCTGCATACAATGTTCCGTAAGTCATTTGGGCGATGTCTCGCACTTCCTCTGGGTTATCAGCCTTATCAAAGAGTTGACGTAGGAGACTACCAACTAGTAGCCTATACCCATTAGGTAAAATTATCTCGGGATTAAATTCTTCTTCTTCATTGTCATCAATCATGTGGTCAGTAGCCTCGAAGATGTTATCAAAGTGCTGTCCGCATAATGCGCATGGTGGAATATCAATCAATGTTCAACCCCATCTTTTCTCTAATAAATTGTGCTCCGTGTCGGATGTAAGCACTGTTAACATCTTCCCCGTCTCCGAAGGTGACCGTTGTGACTGGGAGTTCTCTTGCCAGACTTGCCGCAAATTCACGCCCTGGGGCATCACCGTCGGCAAAGACAAAGACTCTCTCAAAATCTGCAAGCAATCTTGTATAGTGCTTCTTCCAACTGTTGGCTCCTGGGACTCCGACACAGGGGATACCAACGAGTCTAGACATTGTGAGTGTGTCCAACTCGCCCTCGCAGACACCAATCCAATCTCCAGCCACTTCAATATCAAGTACATTGTACATGCGAGTATCAACACCAACCATACCCATATACTTCGGTTCAACGGCAGGGTTAAGAGAGCGAAAGCGCAGGTCAACAACGCCAGTCTTTGTAATGTAAGGTATGCTGAGGCGACCCGTGTACTGTTCATGTCCAGGTTCAGGCTCCTCTACTACGCCTAATCGCGCCAGACGCGCTACTTCCTTGCTTATTCCCCGACTTGCTAGGTAATCTTCCGCCAGAGAGATGCTTCCCGCGTACTTGCTCGTTGCTCTCCCCAGTAATTCCTTCTGCGATAGACTTTGCTTCACGTATATCACACCCTTCTTTCCTAGCAATTATTTGAATACTGTTGCCCTGCATACCACACGCGAAGCAATTAAATATGTTCTGCCTTGTATTGAAACTTGCACTTGCATGCGAGTCGTTGTGGAACGGACACTTGATATTGACTTGACCAGATGAGCGGTTAATGTTGGCACCGTAGTGCTTCAACACCGCCACTATGTCTGGTAAATCATCTACCAAATACATCGCCCAACCTTAATACTAGATACGAATCTTCTATCGCTCTACCTCTTGCTTTAATAAGGACCGCTGGAAGTATTGCTCCGCGGTCGATGCCTCTTGCTTCCGCATAATGCGTTGCTTCAACTTGAGATTCCTTTTGCCAACCGCTGAGGTCAATAGCGTTGCCCGCCCCTGGGGCTTTGCATTCGATAACCCCAATGCTTCCAAGGAAGTCCTTGCGGACAACAACATCGCCCTCATCTCTTGCACCTGTTCGAGCAAGTCGTTCACTATCGTATCCATTTGCTCTAAACCAGTCTCGTATGTCTGTTTCATATGTTGCTCCTCTAGCCTTGTGTGATTTGCGTGTTGTCATTCCAACTCTTTCTCATCATCCATTGCGCCACATATAGAACAGGTTATCTGCCCGTCTAAATCTTTTACAAATTCATGTTCATGTGTCATGTGTTTTCTGGAATATCTTCAATGTACATGTACTCTGGATTAAATGCTAACCAAGTCATGAGCGTTCCATTTGCATCTGCTCTTCCGTAGCGATTCTTGACTGACGCCACGCCCATCGATGTGCCAACGGTACCAAGCGTGCATATAAGAGCAGGAAGTTGGGATACCTTTCCTTGGATAGCACTTCTTGGTTGACAAGGATTCCCAGGAACTGCTTCCGAAGTATGATGTAATACCACAACCGCAGCGTTAGTGTCTCTAGCAAGGAACTTCAACTCCTTCATAATTGCACGCATGGAAGCAAATTCTTCGCCTCCGTCTGTTGCGACATCCATGAGGTTGTCCAAGATAATGAGGTGAGGACTACATCCCCATAGTTCCTCAAAGGCTTGGACTTCCTCATCGATGTCTTCTAGTGTTGGTGATGATTCAAACGACCAGACTATATGATTTCCTTTTTGGAGAACTGCTTTCGTCCAACCAACATCAGTATTAAGTTTCTGTTCTACATCTGACTGGCTCTTGCCAGAAATCATAGATGCTAAACGCATAGCCATTGTATGTGCATTGGTATCTGCCGATATGTATAACGTTGGCACGTTAGTTTTGAGTGCAAGTGCCAGAGCAAGAGTAGATTTACCTGCTCCTGGAGCACCTGCAAACATAGAAACTTCTGAACGACGGATGATAATCTTGTTCGCTTCAAACGCTCTAAAAGAACTAGGAAGAGGTTCCCCTCCGATAGAGGCACGACCTACTGCTCGTACTAATGTTCTCATCGGCTCCCCTCCTAGTTCTTTAAAATGGAAATTCTTCTGGTATTAGTTGACTGGCTTGCATTGGTCCGCGCCCTGAGGCATCGGACATACCCACATCGCGTATGGGTTTCCTGTCTTGCTGGAGATTCCCGACTTGTACTTGCGAGGTCCGTGTTGGCACGTCGGTCCACCCTGTACGGGGGTTGCTGGAGCCGTAGCGGACGGAGCCTGAGCCTGGGGTGGAGCGGAGGAGATGGATGGCGTTGTGCCTTGAGTTGAAGGCGGCGTTGCCAAAGGGGCTAACCCATACGCACCAACTACCAAACGTTGAACTGCGGCAATCTGAGTTGAATAATCGCCAATACCTTCGAGTAGAACGCTTAGTTCATCGTTAGTATGAGCACGAATGTTAATCATATCCCCAGAGGGGGTCTTATATGATACTTGTAACTTCCAGTCTTCTGCCATTTATTTATCCTTCTTAATCGAGAATTGGCAGTACTCTGTGAGTCCACACATGTACTGACAACTGTTTGTGTTGGGTAAGAATATAGCATCCTTGCGAGCCTTGTCAAATGTTTCTATGAGGTATTCCATCTTGTCGTAGGTGTACTCGGACAGGTCCACCATATCAGAGATGTTACTACCGCGAGACATGTAGTAGGTTCCCCATTTGATTTCAATACCGAACTGTTGTTCGAGACCTAGTTTATAGAACCCAAGTTGTAGGCTGCTGGTTGGCGTGTTCTGAGATGTCTTTAAGTCGACAATTACAAGTTCACCGTTGACCTCAAAAACACGGTCGATAATCATTTTGACTGCCACATCTTTGACGACAGGTGTCAGAGCAAGTTCAATCCCTGGGTTGCCATCTGGTGCTGTCCAGATTTTCCAGTTAGGGTTGGTCTTGCGCCATGCCATGTATGCTTCTACCCAACGTGGTCCTGCTTCTTGCCAGAATGTCTGGTCTTCCTTGTTAGGGTTAGCCTTGGTGGCACGGCCTCCAACGCGAGCATTGGTTAGGTCGGTATCGCCCTTGCAGTAGTCCCAAGCGGTAGCCCATAGTGTATTTGCTATAGTCACATGTTCTCCTTATCGTAGTTTTCACACGCTAAGTGGAACGCTGAGCCTCCAACGGACCAGACGGATGGGGCTTCTTCCTTGTTGAGGAGTCTGCCGAGGTAGTATTGGTACCCACAAGTAAGGTAGGTACTGAACGCAGAGTAGGATATGTGCTCTGGTAGAGTGTATTCTTCTAGTTTAATTGACATAATCTTATTATAGACACAGACACCTTTAGGTGTCAATTGTTTAAAGAATTGACAATTAGATATTGGATGTGTATACTTAGTTATGTAAGTAATTATATAAAGGCCTTTGGCCTTGTATGATAATATATATATTATAATATACTAAGGAGTACTATGTCAAACTTTTTACAAGTAGCGTTGGCTTCACTTACAGGTATCACCGTATTCTATGTCCTCGAAGCACTCTACTATGAAGTAAAGGCTCGCATCCGAGGCAAGCAGTACACCGATTGGCTCGAGCAAATAGAGGAAGAGCGCAAAAAGTAACCCTTTAGAAACGACAAAAGACCCCCTCGCCCTAGTATAATCACTAAGGTAAGGGGGTTTCTTGTCTTTACGGGGCTGCTAGAGCCCTATATGAGTACTATTCTGAGCCGCGACCGAACTCGGTGGCAGATGGGTCAAGCCACTTGAGGACTGGACCAGCCACGCCAGCAAGGGCTGCAGCGGCAAGGGTCTTTGGGTTGGTCTCACCAGTCATATAGATGGCGACCACGGCAGCAGCCGCAGCACGGAACCAAGATAGTGCGAGTTGTTTGAATTGCTCCATTATATCCTCCTAGGGGATTAGGGCTTTGCCCTGTGTAATTCACAGCAGGTGCAAACTTTAGGTTTATATGCTTTCTTTGTAGGTATAGAACTCAATGATGCAATAACCTGATTAAGAGTCTTAGGTTGATTCATCCACCAAAACCACGGAGAAGTATCGGTAGCCATAGTGGACTTAATAGAAATATGTAGATGCTTGTTATGAGAATTAGACCCAGTGTACCGTCTGTTTCCCAACTTGCTTTTTTCTTTAGACCAAATCTTTCCCTGAAAAATAAGATACGACACACGCTCATCTTCTTTAAGTTTTTCAAATATCGTAACACAGTCAATACCATTTTCTGGGTCGTGGGTTAAGTCAACTGCAAGACCCGTGTTGTGGTCTGAGTCAGGGTTCTGTTTTTGGTGGGCAACAGAAGGTAGCAGTCCATCGCTTGCCTTCTTGCGCTTAGGGTGCAGGGCTGTTGCTTGACGTAGTACTGCTAGTGCAGCAGGCGTTGCTTTCATTTATTTCCCCGCAATCAATGTATACAAATCGTCAATACGTTTTTCCATACGAGCCATAGAATCCTTCATTGAACTGCCACCATTGGGCTTGAGTTCATTCAGATAATGTTT
>Ga0209107_10000959_pt1 | contig 16334 bp, 11 predicted proteins | sample LakErihyJuly2011_2_FD_187460 | JGI IMG/M metagenome (GOLD analysis project Ga0209107, IMG submission 187460) | Freshwater microbial communities from dead zone in Lake Erie, Canada - CCB hypolimnion July 2011 (SPAdes) (version 2) | ecosystem: Environmental > Aquatic > Freshwater > Lentic >... | reverse complement strand
TTCCCTCATTAAAAGTATAGCCAAGGTATTTGGTGGCAACAAAAGCGAAAGAGATGTGCAACAGCTATTGCCCGTTGTTGACAAGGTGAACGAATGGTTCGAGGAATACAATTCTCTAACCCACGACCAGCTTAGGGCCAAGACCATTGAACTCAAGCAACGCATTGATGATGGCCTTGCCGACATAGATGCACAAATCGATGCCATTAAGTCAGAAATTGAAAAACTGACAGCAGATGATGTCATAGAAAAAGACGACCATTATTCAAACATTGAAAAACTTGAAAAAGACAGGGATGTTCAATTAGAAAAAATATTATTAGAAATTCTGCCTGAATCCTTTGCTGTGGTTAAGCAAACGGCGAAAAGATTCAGTGAAAATGAATCAATTGAAGTTTTAGCTACGCCTTTTGATGTTGAATTGTCTAAATCAAAATCGAATGTGCGTATTACTGGCGACAAAGCATACTATGCCAACGAATGGACTGCAGCAGGTGGTTTGGTTAAGTGGAATATGGTGCACTACAACGTGCAGTTAATTGGCGGTATGGTTTTGCACCAAGGCAAAATTTCGGAAATGGGTACAGGTGAAGGTAAAACTTTGGTATCTACCCTACCAGCCTACTTAAATGCGCTTGCAGGCAGAGGGGTGCACATTGTTACGGTAAATGATTATTTGGCACGTCGCGACTGCGAATGGAACGGCCCGGTTTTCGAATTCCACGGGTTAAGTGTCGATTGTATCGATTACCACCGACCGAACAGCGACGAAAGACGCAAAGCTTATTTGGCGGATATCACTTACGGTACCAACAACGAATTTGGTTTCGATTACTTGAGAGACAATATGACCCACAGTCCTGAAGAATTGGTGCAGCGCAAACACCACTATGCAATGGTCGATGAGGTCGATTCAGTTTTGATTGACGATGCAAGAACGCCATTAATTATTTCAGGTCCTGTACCAAGAGGCGATATTCAAGAATACACAAGCTTAAAACCAAGAATTGAAAAACTGGTTGATGCCCAAAAGAAAGCAGTTAACGGCTTCCTTAATGAAGCAAAAAAACTAATAGAAGCAGGCGATACAGGAGAAAAAGAAGGTCAAGGCGGCTTGGCATTGATGCGCGCCTATAGAGGTTTACCCAAAAACAAGTCCATCATTAAACTTTTAGGCGAACCGGGTATGAAAGCCTTGTTAACCAAAATTGAAAACTACTACATGCAAGACCAACAAAAGGAAATGCATAAAGCAGATGCAGGTTTGTATTTTGTGATTGACGAGAAAACCAATCAGGTAGAATTAACAGAGAAAGGTATTGAGGCCATTACCCAATCGGGCGAAGAAAAAGACTTTTTTATTATTCCTGATGTAGGAACTGAGATTTCTGATATTGATAAATTAGAGATTTCTGCTGATGACAAATCAAAACAAAAAAGTGAATTGATGCGCAACTTCTCTGTTAAATCAGAGCGTATTCACTCCATCAACCAATTGTTAAAGGCGTATACTTTATTTGAAAAAGACATTGAATACATTATTGCCGATGCAAAAGTTAAAATTGTAGACGAGCAAACTGGTCGTGTGCTTGAAGGACGCCGTTACAGTGATGGCCTACACCAAGCGATAGAAGCAAAAGAAAATGTAAAAGTTGAAGCCGCAACGCAAACTTTTGCAACGGTTACACTTCAAAACTATTTCAGAATGTACCACAAATTAGCCGGTATGACTGGTACTGCGGAAACTGAGGCCGGTGAATTCTGGGAAATTTATAAATTGGATGTGGTGGTTATCCCAACCAACAAAGCAATTGCCCGTATTGATACCGACGACCAAATTTACAAAACCAAACGCGAAAAATACAATGCGGTAATTGATGAAGTGGTTAAGATGACTTCTGAAGGCCGTCCAGTTCTGGTAGGTACCACTTCGGTTGAAATTTCGGAATTGTTATCTAGGATGTTAAAATTACGCAACATCAAACACAATGTGTTGAACGCAAAACAAAACCAACGTGAAGCAGAAATTGTTGCGGAAGCAGGTAATCCAGCTGCTGTAACCATAGCTACGAATATGGCCGGTAGAGGAACCGACATCAAGATTGGTGAAGACGTTAAAAAAGCGGGTGGCTTGGCTATTATTGGTACCGAACGCCACGATTCTCGACGTGTTGACAGACAGTTAAGAGGTCGAGCTGGTAGACAAGGTGATCCAGGATCGTCATTGTTCTTTGTGTCATTGGAAGACGATTTGATGCGTAAATTTGGTAGCGATAGAGCTTCTAAGTTAATGGATAAATTTGGGTACAAAGAAGGTGAAGTTATTCAACATTCTATGATGAGTAAAACCATTGAACGCAGTCAGAAGAAAGTGGAGCAAAACAACTTCGGAATGCGCAAGCGTTTGCTTGAATATGACGACGTGATGAACAAACAAAGAACCGTTGTTTACAAACGTCGTAAAAACGCATTGTTGGGAGACCGCTTGGCACTAGACATTCAAAACATGCTATCCGACTGGTGTGATGACAAAATCCATGTGGCAAAACAAGCCGACGATTATGAAGCCTTGTCATTAGAAATGGCCTTGTCATTTGCACTTGAATTGCCGTTTGACGAAAATGAATTCAAGTCTGGCAAAACAGAAGAATTAGGCGATAATTTATACCACTACTTAATTGAGTCTTACCAAAACAGACAAAAACAAGTAAGAGAAATAGCCTTGCCCGTTTTGAAAAAAATTCAAACCACTGAAGGCGACAAAGTAGAATTTGTGATGATTCCATTTTCTGATGGAATTAAGAACTTTGGTATTCCAATTAACTTAAAGAAATGCATACAGACTGAAGGCGAAGCTTTAACTGTTGAATACGAAAAGAATGTTTGTTTGGAAACTTTGGATGATGAGTGGAAAGACCATTTAAGAGAATTGGATGATTTAAAACAATCGGCTAACAATGCAACATTTGAGCAAAAAGATCCGCTGTTGATTTACAAAATCGAATCGGTAAAATTGTTCCAAAGCATGATTGGTCGCATGAATGATAAAATATTATCGATGTTGTTTAAAGCACAAATTGCTGCAGAAGACAACAAAGGTGTTCAAAAAGCTAAAGAACCTGCCAAGACTGATTTGAGCAAAATGAAGCTAAGCAGTTCAGACAACAGCATGCCGAATCCATTAGAAGGCATGATGGGCAATACAGATGCAGAGGACAGAGGTGGAATGAGCAGAGCTGAAAGACGTAAAATTGAGAGGGATTCACAAAAGAAACGCTAATATGAAAATCAAAATGTTTTTAGGCTTTTTAAGTCTATTGTATTTTAGTCAAACACAAGCACAAGTTGTGGTAAGCAAACCTGATGGTTTGGATGGCTTATTGGCCTCTCGTGTGGCGCAACGCAAAAACCCAGATGCCACAACCAAAGGATATCATATCTTAATCTTCAATGGCGACAGCCGTTCGCGCGCAGAAGGCGTAAAAGTAAAATTTGATGCAGAGTACCGCTACTTCAGTGAAGTTGTTTGGGATGAACCAAACTTCAAAGTGTATGTCGGTTTGTTCGTCTCAAAATTCGAATGCATGAAACTTTACGACGGCATCAAGGGTCGCTTTCAAACTGCCATTGTCGTAAACGCTAAAATTCCTTACCAACCTTTATTTTAATTACACATGCTAAAAAAAATCTGGTCATACATAAGCTTCAAAAAACAACCTGAATTTGGGCAAGAAAACAAATCATATCTTCGAATGATGCACGGCATTAATCGAATTTCTATCTTAATGTTTATTGTCGGCCTCATTGTTGTCATTTTTAAAATATTTAAATAAATAATTTATACAATATGGGAATCTATTTGATTATCGGAATTGTTGTTATGCTCATAAGTATGTGGGTGAGCAGCAAATTGAAAAAGAAGTTTGAATTTTACTCACAAGTAAATTTACAAAACAACATGTCGGGTGCCGAAATTGCGGCAAAAATGTTGGCTGACCATGGCATACAAGACGTTAAAATAACGCATGTAGCCGGGGCATTAACCGACCATTACAACCCTTTGAACAAAACCGTTAACTTGAGCGAATCGGTATACCACCAGCGCAATGCGGCCGCGGCGGCTGTTGCAGCGCACGAATGTGGTCACGCCGTTCAACACGCAGAGGCCTATGCTATGCTGGGGTTAAGAAGCAAACTTGTTCCTCTTGTGAATATAAGTGCCAGCATAATGAACTTCGCCAACATGATTATGTTGTTTGCAGGCGGATATTTGTTCTATTCTAAAAACCCAGTTGGGACCACTGTTTTATTGGTGCTGATTGCAGCCAATTTATTCTTAACTTTATTTGCCATGGTAACCCTACCTGTTGAATTCGATGCCAGCAAGCGTGCTTTGGTTTGGATGAAAAGCAATGGTGTAGTTACTACCCGCGAATACGATGGTGCTCAAGATTCTCTTAAATGGGCGGCTATGACTTATGTTGTTGCTGCAGCTGGAGCACTTGCCAATTTGATGTTCTTTATCATGATGTTCTTGAACAGAAGAGACTAAAATGAGTTTGCGTTTTCGTCTTATTTTTCTTCTGTTATTGGCCTCTAAAATGAGTGCCCAAACACCTGTACATAAAGTTTTTTTAAACACGATTGTTCAAGATGAGAAAGGCAAAAAAATGCAAGCAATTGTAGCGGTTTATAAATACACAGGTCCTGTATTTGAAGACCCAAGTGGTATTGGCGTAGAAACAAAAAAAGAAGCCGCTAGGTTTACCCCTAAACTTCCCAATATGCAAGGTATAATTGATACCTCATACGCTTATGTATTTTTTGGTGCTTTACAAGGCCGTCAAGACCTTAAAGGCTATACCTTAATGGTGATAGGCAACAACCAAAGGCAGTATAATAGACCTGCTTTGCTTTGGATTGACAAAAACCACAACTTAGATTTAAGTGATGATGGAGCGCCCGATACGTTTGCTTCCAATGCAAATGAAAAAGACATTACTCTAATCAATCCAAACAACAAAAACGCAAAGTACACTGTAAATTTGAGCCGATTTTCTTTTTCATACAACAGCAAATACCTTGGAATGCTTGATGATTTCTACAAAGAGAACAGTGGCAAGAAAAAGTTTGTAGGCGCCTTATACAGTTTCAAAGAAATGAGATTGAACACCATTGCTGGTGATTTGAAATTCGAGAATGACAGTTTTAGAATTGGTTTGAAAGATGTAAACTGCAATGGTTTATACAACGACGAAGGGATAGATCAAATTATAGTTGGTGATTACCAAACCTATGTATTGCCAGACAACCCAATCAATGTCAATTTGCAATCAAACAAAACTTGGTTTGAAAGAAATGGCAAGCGGTTTTATGTTAATTTTATTGAACCTTTGGGCGCATACATGAGTATACAAGAAGACAAGGATGCCAAAACAAACAGTTCATTGGTGCTTGGCTCAAAACTTAAAAAGTTTAAATTTTTAAGCACCGATAAAACCCCTAAAAAAATATCCATAAAGAAGTACAAGAAAAAACCATTGTACATTTATGTATGGCGTTTCGACCAAGTTGGCTTTAAAGAAGATACCGCAGCTTTAAGAATTATTGCACGCGATTTTGCAGACCGCATACAGTTAATTACCCTCAACTATGGAGAAAAACCAGCGGAGTTAAAATCATTTAATCAAAGGAATTTAATCAATTGGTTTGTTGGTCAATCGACTCAAAAAATCAATGAGTCAATATTCCTCAATCAATTTCCTTTGGGAATACTAACAGGCAAACGACTAAAAATCAAACAAGTAAAAATAAGTCCGGCAGATTTATTAAATTTGCTAAAAAATCAACAGATTTAAAATGGAAGAAAACGAAGTAATCCCAGTAAAAAAAAGCAAGGGCAAAGGTGTCGTAATCGCACTTTTGTTGCTATTGGTAATTGGTTCAGGAATTGGAAATTTTATGCTGTGGAGCAAAGAGAAAACGGCTAAAGCAATTGCCAATTCTAAGATTGATTCTTTAAGTGCTTACCATAATCTAAAAGACAGTTTGTATGCTGCCCTATCGGAAGAAGAAAAAAAGGTGGAAGGTTTAAGAACTGAAATTGCCCTTTACCAAAACGACACCGACAGTTTGAGACAATTATTGGATGCTTCGATGGTAAAAATTTCATCCTTACGCGCAATGGTTGCTAACGGCGGCAGCACAGGAAAATTAAGGGCATTGAAAGACAGTATAACCCGATTAAGTGCAGCAAATACAGCATTCATATCACAAATGGATTCTCTGCTTAACCAAAATGATGATTACTTGGCGCGTTTGCAAGAAAGAGAAAACAAAATTGCAGCACTTGAAAGTCAGAAGCGCATATTAAATGACAAAGTGAATATTGCCGCTCAACCAAGTGTAGGTCCCGTTATAGTTACGCCGATGTACATAAAAAAAGGAGTTTATTTACCTATATATAAATCTAAGAAAGTTGAGCGTTTACAAATAACCTTTGATGTACTTGGCAACAAGTTGACAGACAAAGCAGTTAAAAAAGATTATATGGTACGTGTTATGGATCCAGATGGTATAGTGCTTAGCAACAACAACAGCAGACTAAGCAATTCTGACGACTTGTATACCATTAAAGAATCAGTGACTTTTAACGGCGTCCAGCAAAAAATAAAAGAGAATTTCACCCAAATACCTTCGTACAAAAAAGGCAAATATAAAGTGGAGTTAAAAGAAGGTGGCGAGGTAAAACAAACTTTCAGCTTCGAATTGTTCTAGTTAACTTACAAAACGATTTGGTATTTAGTCTCCAATTCCGTTCTGAAGTCTTCTAGTTTTTTCATAAACTTTATCCCATCTTCAGCATTGGCATTTTGAATTCTATGCTGAGACATGGCTTGGTATTTTTCAATATCTAGGATATAGTCTTGGGTTCTTGAATTGAAATAACTGGCCTTAAATTGTTCGAATACATGCTCGACCGCCATTGCATTTGGATGGGCGCCATCATTTTCATAAAAACGGTAATCGCGCAAATCGTCGTTTACCAGCTCGAAAGCAGGGAAATAAGCCAAGTTGGGATATTGATTTTGTAATGCATGAATGGCCAAAAGCAAAGTCGATTTACTCAAATTATTCTCTACCACCCCATCGCGCAAATGCTTGACAGGTGAAACACTGAATACAAATTGAACTTGAGCATGCCGCGCTTGTATGCCTGCAATCAATTCAACCCATGTATTCACAATTTCATCTGTACAAAGTAAACGTTTGTTAAATTGGCTTTGAGGGATTTTATGGCAATTGGCAAACACCTCAGCACTTTCATTCCATTGGTATACATAAGCAGAGCCAAACGTAATAAAAATCGTTTTACAGCGCTCTAAATACGTTTTGAGGGCATGCAGAGTATGATTCATCCTGTGCAAGGCATCGCTGCTCTTAACTTCAGAAAAACGGCCATGGTGAAATTTTCCATGCCATAAGCCATTGTGAAAAATCAAATCCGCTTCTGTGTAATCACCTTTCCATAAAATTCTATGGAATGCTTCAGCCAAACTAATGGGATTAAAAACCACGCCATTTGTTTGAGGTGCGACATCAAACCCCAAGGTACTTAGTCGACCTGACATGTGCTCAGAAAAACAAGAGCCCATAAAAACCACGGCATCTCGGAAATCGATTCCTGGCAATAATGGCTTAATTTCCATATTAAGTGCGTAGCGTATCATTTTAATATTTAACGGTGCTTTTTAATATGGATTCTTAGATCATTAATGTGTATTATTCTTGCACCCAATTGCCTCTGTCGCTTGGAGAAAACTGCCAAGGAGCGCCATTATTTTCCAAGTTGCTAAGCATACCGTTCAATTCTGAAGGTGAAGCACTTTGCTCCATCACCAAGTACTGACGCATTTGCATGATGATGTCTACAGGGCTTATATTGACTGGGCAAGCCTCAGCACAAGCATTGCAAGTGGTACAAGCCCAAAGCTCTTCTGCACTGGTTCTGTCGTGTAAGGTCTTTCCATCTGTATAGTCAACTCCATTGACGTCTTTTAGTTTGCCAATTTCTTCCAAACGGTCGCGGGTATCCATCATCACTTTACGGGGCGATAATAATTTCCCAGTGATATTGGCTGGGCAAACACTGGTGCAACGGCCACATTCGGTGCAGCTATATGCATCCATTAAGTTCTTCCAAGTTAAATCGTTCACGTCCTTGGCTCCAAAACCTTCAGGCGCAATATATCCTTCTGGTGGAACTGCGTTTGGATCCAACATTAATTTCACTTCAGTGGTAACACTCTCCATGTTTTTAATTTGACCCTTGGGATTCAAATTGCTGAAATACACATTTGGGAAAGCCATGAATATGTGCAAATGCTTGCTGTAAGGAACGTAATTGGCAAAGAATAGTATACCTAACCAATGGAACCACCAGCACACTTCAACCAATATGTGGGCATTGTGCTGATCCATACCAGAAAACAAAGGCGCCATTATTGAACTAATTGGCATGCTGTATTTGCCTTGAAATGCCGCATCCGCAGCATTCATCATCAGCAAAGCCATCATCAACACAATTTCGATAACTAAAATATAATTGGCATCCAAAACTGGCCAACCTTTCATTTCGGTTCCGCTGAAGCGTTTTACCTTTCCAATATTTCTTCTAATTAAAAATGCCACACATGCAGCTATCACTAAGAAACTTAATATTTCAAAAAACCCAATGGCAACGCCGTAAAAATCGCCTAGAAAAGGTTCGAAAATTCTGTGCTTGCCAGTAATTCCATCAATTAATATTTCTAAAACTTCAATATTAATGAGCACAAAACCCACGTAAATAAGAATGTGAAAGAAGGCCGCAAGGGGTCTTTTGGTCATTTTGCTCTGACCTAAAGCAACCAAGGCCATTGTTTTCCAACGCAAACTTGGATTGTCGGAGCGGTTCTCGTCCTTTCCAAGATTAATATATCTCTTAATGCGGGCAGCGCTTCTTGCACAGAGCACGGTAGCAATGGCTGTAATGATGATGAAAGCTATTTGACTAATCATAAATGAATGAAGTTTCAATATTAAAACAAAAAAAGAAAAAATAGTTTGTTAATCTTTAAAAAAAGAATAATTTTGCACTCCCAATTACTGAGGTACCTTAGCTCAGTTGGTAGAGCAAAGGACTGAAAATCCTTGTGTCCCTGGTTCGATTCCTGGAGGTACCACCCTGTAGCAGAGAAAACCCTGAAAAGAATATTCAGGGTTTTTTTATGCAATTCGGCCAGGGTTTTCACGCTACAGGGTGAGACCCGTAGCGTGATGTAACGAAGTGGAATCTCTGCTACGGGGACACCTTTTCTAATAATTATTTTGTATATTTATTCTATGCAATTACCATTTTGTGTGTATATTTTATTCAGTGAGTTAGATCACCAACTTTATATCGGATATAGTTCTGATATTGTAAAAAGAATTGAACAACATGACTCGGGTCAGAATATAAGTACAAAGCACAGAAGACCCTGGAAGTTGATCTTTATTGAATATTATCTGTTTAAGGAGGATGCAAAAAAGAGAGAAATATATTTTAAAACTACAATAGGGAAACGAGCACTTAAACTCATGTTGTCGGATACGCTATCTAAACTTGGTTACAAATTAAAAGTTGGTTGACAAGTTCGACACTTCTATATTGTCCCCACCAAAAAGAGAGTGAATGTGAAAGCGAGAGCGGCATCATCACTCTCTTTTTTTATTCACATCCATTCTCACATTTTTACCCCGTGGTGTGCGAAGAAGGAGCTCTACCACCGGGGCACTCCCACTCTAAAAAAAGACTCTCGCCCAACAAATGCTTATCTAAGAACTCAAATCTTGCTTCACAAAAGATTCCACTAATTAAGATTCGCACAAAACGAAAGCAAACTATACCCACAAAAAAACGCCTCCCTTTTTGGAAAGCGCTTCTATATCTCGATTAAATCAATTATTTATTCTCGTTCATCATGCCAATAACATGGTCAACCATCTCGGCTGAACCAATAAATAAAGGTACTCTTTGGTGGAAACTTTCTGGTTGAATTTCCATAATTCTTTGGGTTCCGCTGTGCGCCTTTCCACCTGCTTGCTCTACTAAGAAAGCCATAGGATTGCATTCGTACAACAACCTTAATTTACCGTTCGTTGCTTTGGTGGTTCCCGGGTACATGTAAATCCCGCCCTTCAACAAGTTGCGGTGAAAGTCTGCAATCAATGAACCAATATAACGCGCTGAATAAGGACGTTTTTCTTCTTTGTTTTCGCCCTTGCAGTGGTCAATATACTTGATAACACCTTCTGGGAATTCCTTTAAATTCCCTTCGTTTACTGAGAAGATGCTTCCCATACTCGGGGTTTTGATATCGGCATGCGACAAACAAAACTCTTGAATTGAATCGTCCAAGGTAAACCCATTCACACCACTGCCAGTTGTGTACACAAACATGGTAGCAGTTCCGTAAATGATATAACCTGCTGCAACTTGGTTAACACCTTTTTGCAAAATATCTTCACGGTCAACAGGCTTATCAGGCGACAAACGTTTGTATATCGAAAAGATTGAACCAATAGAAGCATTCACATCGATGTTAGATGAACCATCAAGTGGATCAATCGCCAAGATGTATTTTCCATCTTCAGCACCCGGACACCAGTGAATGTGCTCATCTTCTTCAGACACCACGCAAACGCAAGCGCCGCTTAAATCCATCAAACGCATAAACACGTCGTTACTGATTACGTCCAATTTCTTTTGTTCTTCTCCTTGCACATTGGTTTCGCCAAAATTACCTAAAATATCAATTAAGCCAGCCTTGCGCACATCGCGGTTAATCATCTTTGCGGCCAATTGCAAATCACCAAAAATTTTAGATAAAGTACCTTTCACAAAAGGGAATTTATTTTGTTGATCGGAGATAAATTGATTTAAGGTGATAAGTGTATTTTGATTCATGGTCCTACTAAATTATTTTTGCAAAAATAATCAAAAGAATGAAAGTCTTTAAATTTGGAGGTGCATCTGTTAAAGATGCAGAAGCTGTGAGGAACGTAGGTCGCATCATTGCTAGGTTTTCTGGCGAAAAACTATTGGTAGTTATTTCGGCAATGGGCAAGTCGACCAACAAATTAGAGGACTTAGTGGACGCTTTTTGGACGAATGATGATGCTAATAAGCGCAGCATAATCGCCGATTTGAAAGATTTTCACTATAAAATTGCCAACGATTTAATCAGTGACCAAAAACACCACATCTATTCCGATTTGGAAGATTTGTTCATGGAATTGGAATGTTTGGTTGAAAAACGCTACCCAAATGCGGCATACGACGAGATCTATGATGGGATCATCTGTTATGGTGAATTGCTGTCCACTAAAATTGTAAGCGATTTTCTGTTAAGCATTGACAACAAAAACAAATGGGTAGATGCACGCAATTTTATTCAAACCGACAACAACTTTAGAGAAGGCCATGTCAAATGGGTAGAAACGGAAGAAACCATCAAACGTATTTTAAAACCATACATAGACCGCAATATTGTTATTACCCAAGGTTTTATTGGCAGCGATGAAAACAACAATACCACAACGCTTGGTCGCGAGGGCTCGGATTACACTGCTGCTATCTTCGCCTATTGCCTAGACGCCAAAGACGTTACCATCTGGAAAGATGTTGCAGGGGTAATGAATGCCGACCCTAAAAAGTTTGACAATGCGGTTAAACTCGATGCCATCAATTACAACCAAGCCATTGAATTGGCCTATTATGGGGCTTCAGTTATTCACCCAAAAACCATACAACCGCTTAAAAGCAAAAACATTCAATTGTTTGTTAACTCGTTTATAAATATCGACGACAAAGGTACTGTTGTTAATAACGACTCGCCTTCACTTTCAAACGAGTGTTATATTGTAAAAGACCAGCAGACGCTTTTGTCCATTTCAACCAAGAACTATTCATTTATTGCTGAAGACAATTTGAGCCGCATATTCGAACATTTTGCAAAGCACAAGGTGCGTATCAATGTGATGCAAAATTCTGCCATTAGTTTTTCGGCCTGCTGCGACACAAGAGATTCTAAGATTGATGAATTATGCGCTGAATTGAGCAATGAATACAATGTAGAGCAAGAATCAAACTGCACGCTGCTTACCATTTACAATGCAAAAAACGAAATCGAAATGCCTGCACAATTTACCGGGCAAACCGCTTTGTTAAAACAAGTCTTAGGCGCTGCCACCCAAGTGGTACTAAAAGCTAAGGCTTAATTAAATCTATTAGACATTCTAAGGCCATTGGGTACCCATCGACACCCAATCCAACGATGCTGCCCTTGCAAGCTGCTCCAACAAAGTCGCTGTGGCGAAAATCTTCACGTTGGTATATATTGCTAATATGTATGCAAATGCTAGGAATATTGATGGAGCGAATGGCATCAGCCAAGGCTATCGAGGTATGCGAAAATGCCCCAGGGTTGATTAATAGTCCTTGAAATTCGTTTCGTGCTGCATGAACTTTATCTATCAATTCATGCTCATTGTTGGATTGAAAATACTGCAAATCAATTTGCGGAAACTCCGAGTTTAAACGGTTTATAATATCCTGAGAACTGCAGCTTCCGTAAACAGATTCTTGTCTTTCTCCAAGCAAGTTAAGATTCGGTCCGTGTATGAGCAAAACCTTCATTAGGATTCACGTGTTGGGTTTAAAATTTTAATTTCTACTTCCTCAATCCTAGCATTTTTAACCTGCTTTATAGTGATTTCAAAAGACTCATTGAGAATAACCTCATTTTCCTCTGGTATGCTTTCGCATATGCTGATAATATAACCACCCAAGGTTTCGTAACCATCCTCAGGCATATCAAAATGGTAGTTTTCGTTCAGGTAATCTATTGGATGACGGCCGCTCAGAAGGTAATGGTGATCGCCCAACTTGGTTTCCTTCAATTCCTCGGTGTCATACTCATCTTCAATTTCACCAAAAATCTCTTCAATAATGTCTTCAATGGTAATAATACCAGCAGTTCCCCCAAATTCATCAACCACAACCGCCATACTTTTGCGTTTGAGGGTCATCTCTTTCAATTGATCGTGTAAACTACGGCTTTCGTTGGTAATCAAGATAGGCATGGTTGCTTCCAAAATGGTTTTAGGTTTTTTGAACATGTAAACCTGATGCGCATACCCTGTGATGTTGTCAATATTCTCTCGGTAAACTGGAATCTTTGAATGCCTAGAATCCAAAAATGTTTTGTACAATTCTTCAATGGTCTCGCTTTCATCAACTGCAATTAATTCGGTACGAGGAACCATACAATCACGCACCTTTAAGTTGCCGAAATCTAAAGCATTTTTAAACATTTCCGTACTTAAATTTGATTCATCACTCAATTCAATTTGCCCTGTTTGGGAAATCAAATGGTCGAGGTCGGTTCTGCTAAAGACGGGTTGAGAAGAGACATATTTTTCGCCGGTCATAAGTTTCAAAATCCCCTTTGAAATGAGGGTAATAAAAGAAACGATTGGCCACAATAAAAAATAGGAAATATGGAATGGAAGAATCAAGGTATTAAGAACAAAATCGGGGTTGATTCTGAACAAGGCTTTTGGTAAAAACTCTGCGGTAATCAAAACCACCAAAGTTGAAACAACCGTTATTACCACCAAGCGCCAGAATCCATCGTGAATTACCATCAAGGCTTGAAGGCTATTGGGATCCATGGCTTTTAGCAAAAGCCCACTCGGATTAAGAAAACGTTCAAGGATGGCGCCACTTTGAATACCATAAATAACCAGAGAGATATTATTTCCAATCAGGGTGGTGCTGATAAAGCGGGAAGGATCTTTGAGATACCAAGCCAAAATGCGCGCATTCCAAACACCTTGTTTGTTTTGCAGTTCAATGCGCAATTTATTGGAAGAAATAAAGGCGATTTCAATGCCCGAAAAGAAGGCCGAGCAAATAAGGGTGATGAGAATGACCAGGAGACCTGAATCCATTAAATTAATAGTTTAAAAAATGCAAAGATAAACGAAAAAATACTGATTTGGTGAAATACTGTCCCAATATTGGCCGTCTTGATGCCAATTTCTTACCAATGTGCATAATATAAGTGTGATTTAATACTTTGATTATCAAACATTAAGAATCAAAGTAGAAAAAACATTTTCAATTTTTCATCTTTTCAGTATTATTTGATTTAAATTAGCGAATTAATTCACGCTTTATGAAAAGTACTTTTAACCGTTATTTATGGTTATTCATCCTTCTGATTTGTCCGTTTATCGCACAATCCCAAGAATTGTCGACCTTAGGAAAAACCTTTTGGATGACCTTCATGGAATCCATCGGAACCCCAAATAATGCCCCTCAGTTGAAAATTGTTATCAGTTGTAATAAAGCGACAACAGGCACAGTTAAAAACTTTATTTCAGGAGTTACTATGCCATTCTCCATTGGTGTTGGTGGAGGTGTTGACACGGTATTGGTTTCAACAACAGCAGGATATACCACAGGTTCAGAAAGCGCATCCGACAGAGCTAAAGGTTTAATCATTTCCGCCAAAGACACAGTAAGTGTTGCGGCTCAAAACACCAAAACAGCATCGTGTGATGCCGCATTAATTTATCCAATAGAAGCGTTGGGAGTCGATTACCGCGTGGTTTCATTTCCTGGAGATATATACTCTGGTGGGGGCACAAATTCAACTTATAGATCTACGTTTGCTATTGTTGCAACCGAAAACAGCACCACCATCGACATCACTCCAACTTGTGCAACCGTAGGAGGTAAAGCAGCCAACACAACTTTTACCATAACTTTACAAAAAGGCGAAACATACCAAGTCATCGCATCTTCAAAACTTTTAGATTTATCGGGCACTTTAGTACAAGCCAGAGATTGTAAAAAAATTGCTGTTTTTGGCGGATCAAGTCGAAGTGTCATTGTTCATCCTACTTGCAATTCAGGCATAAACTCAGCGGATCATTTGTACGAGCAAATGATGCCCATTAATTTATGGGGTAAAAAGTTCGCATTTATCCCAACAACATGGAAGCCAAATACTTTGAGAAAAGTTGAAATGGTCAAATTTGTTACTTCTCAAAACGCTACCCGCGTAACTTTCAATGGCAGAAACAAAATTCTCTCAACTGCAGGAATGACAGACACTTTCTTTCTTGTTACCACCGGTAGCAATATCAAGGATGCTGTTATTACGTCCAATAAACCTATTGCACTTTGTCAATTGGGTTTGTCACAACGCTGCGATGGCGGAAGTTCTGATACCGACCCAATGTTGATGTGGCTATCTCCACTAGAACAAACACTGAAAAACCTAAACTTTTCATGCGAAAATGCTGACAAAATTGATAAGTTTTTTATAAATGTGGTTGTTAAAACAGCATACAGAAACCAATTAAAAATTGATGGGACGTCTCCTAGCGCAACATGGAATTTACTAACAAAAGACACAAGCTATTCATACATACAACAATCTGGGCTTGCACTCGGCAACCACAACATGTCACACCCATTGGGTTTCTTTGCAATATTATACGCCTACGGTGATTACGGATCATATGGATACAGTGTAGGTTCATCAATTAAGCCCCTAAGTTTCTACAGCTTTGTTAATGGAAAAAGTAGTGCCGACTTTGAATCAGACAGTTTATTCTACACAATTTGCGAAGACGCAACAATTCCTTTCGATGGCGGTGGTTCAAGTTTAACCGGTGTAACTTGGAAATGGCTTTGTCGAGATGCATCGGGAGCCATGATGTCTAATTTCCCGAAAGCAGTCAAAAACTTTACATATTCATTTAAAGATACTGGTCGGTACAAGGTCAACATGATTGCCCAAAGGCCAACCAATGGTGTCTGTAATGGTTTAACTTCAATTGACGACACGGTTTCTTATGAAATAAGGGTATACAAACGACCCGATATTAAACTCATGCAAGACACCACCATTTGTTTTGGGAATAGTTTTAAAATAACGTCAAAGACAGATGGTGATACCACTTACACCTTTTCTCCTTCTACTTGGTTGAGTTGCACAAAGTGCTACCAGCCTGTTTCCAAGCCTTTGAAAGATACCGCCTATTATGTAACTGCAACCCGATTTGGTTGCGGGCCAAGTCGAGATACCATGCGGGTATTTGTACGAGATAGTTTCTTTATGACCACCAGCAACGATACCACCATTTGCAGAGGCACTTCTACAACTATGAGTGCGACAGTTTGGGGAGGTTTATCGAGTAATTTAGTTGTGAATTGGGACAATGGCCTAGGTGCC
>Ga0209107_10000958_pt1 | contig 16350 bp, 18 predicted proteins | sample LakErihyJuly2011_2_FD_187460 | JGI IMG/M metagenome (GOLD analysis project Ga0209107, IMG submission 187460) | Freshwater microbial communities from dead zone in Lake Erie, Canada - CCB hypolimnion July 2011 (SPAdes) (version 2) | ecosystem: Environmental > Aquatic > Freshwater > Lentic >... | reverse complement strand
GTGTTTCAGCTCTTTCGATTCATAAAATTATCGGAAAGATTTAGAGATGCGAATAATTAATTACAAAACTTAAAATTTGACAATTTTTAATTTGATTACCTTCATACCCACAGTACCAATATGCATTTATATCACGTGTAGTATCAATTGTATCGGAAGGAGAGCCAATTGTAGAAAACATTAACTGTAAAAGATTTCTATCTGTGATTGTATTTGTTATTCCTACTGCAAAATCATCAGAAGCCTGAGGAGTAATACGTCTACCATAAGCATAGAAAACTGCTGGTGTTGATTCAGTACTTGTAAGAATAACTCTGGCGTCACTAATGTAACCAGTGCCTTTATTGATACCAGAATAAACATTTATTACTACAGACTGTATTTGAGTAATAAGTGTAAGATTACTTGGCCAAAGACTATTATTCATATTCATAACCTGAAGTTGTTGATTTCTTATATAAGGACCTGTATATGGTGTATATACCGAAGCTGCTAACACATCAAACTGTGTATTAATTGATAATGCAGCACTAGGAGCTGTATAGATTAGTCCTTGGCGATAGAATAGATTTACTAGGTCATTATATGCATGAATTACGTCATTCAGTTGGGTACCCCCAGATACATCTGGTAGAGTTCTTACATATGTATTCTGGGCTAATTTAGATACCCATCCTAATAAATTAACACTTTGCGTAGCATTTTCATAAATAAGCTCACTGTTACTCGAATATAGATAATTAGTGACAGGTGGGCCAGCATTTGGTGGAATACTTGAATAGTCTGTTAGACCTAGATAGACTCCATTAACACCACCAGTTACATTTCCATCTCCAGTTGCACTAATATTTCCCGTAATCGTACCAGTTGCATTTACATTATCAACATTCACCAAATCAACCTTTACATCATATCCACCGCTTGTATTGGTAACAAGTTTTGGAGAGAAAATATGACTGAGAATGTTAGCTGAAAATGGATAAGAACTTGCCATTTCTCTTTATAGTATAGAATGACTCAACGGTTTAATTACTTTTCGCACTCAACTAGTATGGAGCCTCTATTTGACAGTACTAGTACAACTCTTGGAGAGAGATATACATTGTTTCCAATTAAGGACTCAGAGCAGGACCTATATAAACTTTACAAAAAAGCAGTAGCATCTTTCTGGACAGTTGAAGAAATTGATTTCAGTAAAGATAAGGAAGACTGGGATAAACTTACAAATGAGGAACAGTTCTTTATTAAAAATGTTTTAGCCTTCTTTGCGGGTTCGGATGGTATCGTTCAGGAGAACTTGGCTGGTCAATTTCAAGTAGAAGTACAATCACCGATTGCTAGGCTATTTTATGGTATGCAGAATGCAGTAGAAGGTATTCATTCAGAGACATACTCTCTGCTTATTGACCAATATGTCAAAGACAATACTGAAAAGTCAAGGCTATTTCGAGCGATTGACAACGTTCCTTCTATTAAGAGAAAGGCCGACTGGGCTATTCACTGGATGAATAAAACAAACGATTATGGAACACGTCTTTTGGGATTTGCATGCGTAGAAGGTATCTTCTTTAGTGGCGCATTCTGTGCAATTTATTGGCTTAAGAAGCGTGGTCTTCTTCCCGGACTAACATTCTCAAATGAACTCATTTCTAGAGATGAAGCTTTACATACAGAGTTTGCTATTGCAATGTTTCACAAGCTATCTAATAAGCTTTCAAAGGAGACTGTAGAAACTGTTGTATCAGAAGCGGTGAATATTGAAAGTGAATTTATCACAGACTCTATTCCCTGCTCTTTACTTGGAATGAATAAGCATGACATGCTAGAATATATTCGATTTGTAGCAGACCGGCTGCTTGTTCAACTCGGATATTCAAAAATCTATAACTCCGCAAATCCATTTGACTTCATGGAGTTAATTTCATTGGAAGGTAAGACAAACTTCTTTGAAAAGAAGGTATCGGAATATTCAAAGCCGGGTGTTGGAATGTCTAGCGAATCTATGACTGTGCGATTTGATGACGAATTCTAGTTTGATGCTGAATAGAACAATTGTTATCACTGTATAATTCTTTATTGGGAATTGCTATTTTTGGCTCGAGTACATAAAAGGTATCCTTATCTTGTAGAGGGCGCCAATGTTGGTCAATTGCTGTACATTCATTTAATTTTGGAACTTCCAAATTCTTTTCTAGGTATTCCTTACTATGTTTATCAAGTTGACTTTGCATAATAACTACAGACTCTTTAAAGTTTTCTAAGAGTGTACGATAGTAATGCTTTCTAATAATATATGCAATTGTTGTAGTACAACCTTTAGCCTTTAAAAGAAATGAAGTTTCACTAGGTGTATTGTGACCATATGCATATCCAAGTAATATTACATCCCATGAAATATTGTCTAACTTATCAAGAACACTCAGGTCTCCTTCTAATTGCATGTCATCCTCTATTATTAAAACTGAGTTCCAGTCATTCTCAATTGCAAGCTCAATTGCTTTTATATGGCTTTTCCCACACCCGATGTGTCCACATAGTGTATCCAAAACTGCATCAACTCTGTGTACATTTTCTGTTATATGAGAAAGCTTTGTAATTTCTTGAAGAACAGACTTTCGTCTATCAACTCGAAAGTCTAAGTTTATATAAACTACTGCGTCAAACATTTTACTTTAATACCGGCGAAATATTATTATAAATGGATGACTTAGTATTTGTATCAGCACAACCCGATTCAACATATTTTCATTGGCAAGTCGAGCTCTACTTATATCAATTTTCAAAACATGGAATTAAGGACAAATGTTATGCAATCTTTGGGTATACAGACAAGCCTTCCGATTATATTATTGGTCTATCTAAGTCGTATAATGTAGTTTGGTATAAAGATGAACGAAAAAGCAAAACATATGTGCCATCAATACGTCCTCATCTTTTATATAAGTTTTTTAAGGATAGACCGGAACTAGGAAAGAGAGTATTTTATCACGACTCTGATATTTTTTTCGTAAAGCTTCCCAAATTTGAACTCATGTTAGATGATGTTGGTTATGTTTCTGATACAATTTCGTATATTGGATACAACTATATTAAAGAATGCTCGGAACGCTATAAAAAGAAATATCCAGAACTTCCAGACAATGATTTAGTTCATGAAATGTGTGAATGTATGGATATTTGTGAGGAACTTGTTAAAGAAAATGAGAGTAATTCTGGAGGAGCACAGTATATTCTCAGAGATATTGATTGTAACTTCTGGGAAACGATTGAAGTATCGTGTAACAAACTTTATAATATGCTAAAAAAGTATGAGGAAAAGTATCCGATAGACCACCATATTCAATCCTGGACAACTGATATGTGGTGTGTCCTATGGGAGTACTGGAAACTTGGAAGAGAAACACGTATTCACTCCGAGCTGGACTTTAGTTGGGGAGTTGGAACCGTGAATGACTATAACTCTAGAAATATTTTTCATCTTGCAGGAGTCACCTCTCAACACTCAAAAACTATGTTTTACAAAGGAGCATATAACAATAAAAATCCTATTGATGCATATCGAATTAATAATACTGTTTTTGACTACATTTCAAAGACAAATGCAACAATTGAGTATATAAATATTCTGAAAGAATATGCGAAAAATAATACACTAGAAATCAAAAATCAGCACTGGAAAGGAGTGTATACATTTGATGGAAAAGTCTGGCGCTCGGAAGATGGTAAATATCTAATATTTTGGAATTCTAAAAATTGGATTGTAACAGCATCTCAATATGAATCCGAAATTTCTCCGACATGTGGAGGATTTATTTCATACGAAAGTCTGCAAGAATTTATGCATTAATAATAATGAATGACGATTCGTCTAAAGAAATTAACTGGTCTCCGCAGTTAGAAGATATAATAGCACAGGAAGGTGAAAAATGCAGAGGACTCGCATGGATTCACCAAAAAGCAGAAACAATTATTTCTGTTAGAAATAACTATATTCAGATTCCTGTTATAATTTTATCTACATTAAGTGGAACGGCTTCTGTTGGGTCTGCAAGTTTATTTGGAGGTAGCAGCATAGCTCCTACTGTAATTGGATTAGTAAGCATTGGAGTTGGTATTCTTACAACTCTTGGTAACTACTTTAGTTTCGCAAAGAAATCAGAATCCCATCGAATTGCATACCTTCACTACTCAAAACTTTTTAGTCAAATCAATGTTGAAATGTCTCTTCCTAGAGGAGAAAGATCATCTCCTCAAGTTGTTTTAAAAACACTACGAGATACGATGGAAAGATTAGCCGAAACCACTCCATCGGTTCCCTCTGAAATTATTAAAGAGTTTAATGATATTTTTGAAGAATACAAAGGTATCGTAAGCATTCCTGCAGAATGCAATGGATTATCTAAAATTACAGTGTTTCGAGATGAAATCGAAGAAAAAAGTAAGATAAAGATTGTATTGGACCCACGAGGTCAGAAACCTTCTAAATCTTAATTATTGTATCTATCCGATACAGGACCTTTGTAGGGTAAACGCATCAGGTTTGCTATGTTATGTTTCGGAACTAAACACAAGTCATTACACCCTCCGCCTCTGTTTGCAAAAACAGATGCATCATACGAATCAAAAGATGTTAGTGCGCGAAACTTAGTGGGATCTGCAACTTGATTTCCAAATGAAATTGCTCGAAGCTTCAGTCTGCGAGTGTAATCGGATGAGTCATTAACCTGCGGCATTTACTTGATATAGGGAAATTTAATGGCAGGGCGGTATTCCGGTACTTGGTCTTCCTTGATTCAATTTGAAACGAACCTGCGGTATGGTGTTTTTTAATGTTAGAGATGGTAGAAATATGCTGTTGGCGGGTCCAGAGTCGGGAAAACTAATAGCAGCAGATAGTGGTATAACGCGCTGAGTTAGTCTATTTACAGACTTTCCGTACGGACTGCCAACAACACTTGTATTACTTACAGTGTACGCTTTCTTAAACTGAGTGAACTGTGATGCATCGGCTCCGGGCATTTTTATATTGTACGAACATAATCCTTACGTTTAAAGAAGAGATGTTTCTTCCATACAATTTATCAAATGGACTTCACATATGCAACGACTGCTATTTTAGCTTCGATGATTTTTGTCTTATCTGGGATGATTGGATATGTATATTGGCAACAGACTCGAATGCTTCAACATATTCAGTCTCTGGCTCTTGCACTTGCGACTCATGTTGAACATGTTCGAGAAATGCAGCAGCCTCCTCCGGAATTTGCGAAGGCAGAAGAAGAAGAAGAGGAAGAAGACGAGAAAGAGGAAGACGACCGTGTATCTGTTAAGGAGCAAGTTGAAATTGTAGGAGGTCCTCCTACAGCAACAAGTGCTGCTGAAGATGATACCGACGACCTACAAGATAAGACATCCTCTCAACTTCGCGAGCTTCTAACAAAGAAGGGTATTCCTTTTGGAAAGCGTGACTCGAAACCAGTCCTTCTGCAGCTTTTAAAGGCAACCGCCTAATAATATATAATGAAGCTAGTCTCATTTGATGTTGGCTTACGTAATCTTGCCTATTGTGTTCTTGAAGGAACTAACAGGCAAGATCTTAGAATTACCGGATGGGATTTAATTGATGTAATGGCAGAAATGGGTGGTCTAGATAAGCCTCTGTGTCATAAATGTAAGAAGCCTGCATGCTGGAATCAGAAAGAGATTTATGCGTGTACACGCCACAAGGGAGCCTCCGGATTAACATACCAAAAGACGGCTCTTGCGAAGAAGACGAAGGAAGAGCTTCAGACTATGTCACTATCAGTGAACATAGTGGGGAAAACGAAGAAAGAACTTGTGGACAAGCTTTATACACATTTTTCAGGAACTGTTTGGAAGCGATGTGTAAAATCCGCAAAACAGGGGTCGGTAGTAGACCTAGCTCCTGCGATAGCGTCTTCTCTGAATATACGGGTCAACTCGTGGAAGAATTCGGACCTGATAGTGTTCGAGCAACAACCCGATAAGCGTATGTTATGTGTACAAGGAATGCTTCACATGTGGTTTGTGGCACAAGGATATCGATGTAAAGGAGTTTCTGCAGTTCATAAACTAACAAATATAGTTACTCTTCAAGATGCTACAAAGACATATAAAGGACGCAAAAAGACAGGTATTGTTCATGCTGCAGAATTAGTTCCTACAGAAGAGTTGAAGGTGTTTATGTTAAAGCATCCAAAGAAGGATGATTTGGCAGATTGTTTTCTTCAAGGATTGTGGGTTCTGGAAAACTCAAAGTAGGCGAAGACGATAAATAACACCGTTGTCGACATTTCTTATCTGCTTTGTGAAGAAGTTGACAAGGTGTCTTGCGACTTTTCCTTTCAACGGACCATTCTGAATCTTATGAGATATGAACATGTCAGTACAACCACAATTGAATCCATGTCTTAAATGTTGTTGATTTTCGAACGAATGTGTTGTCTGTGTAAGCAAACTGTTGAGTTTGAATTCAAACGCAAATTGCATGATAATGTACAACTTGCTCATCTCACGGTAATAAATTCGTTTTTATAAAACGGATTAGAGTGTTCTAACGTTAACAGTACGAAATGATTCCAGGAATTCTACAACTCAATTCAAAAACAAAGTATGGTATGTCCAGTCGGAATGTACCATCATATCTATTTCGACCGCTTAACACATCTCTTTCAATGTGTGTTGTTGGTTGCTCAACAAAAGATGTATCCTCCAATGTTCTTGCGCTTATTAACGTAGAGCATTGGGAGACAGATAAACTAACACGTGGAAGCTTAATTCGAATCTTGGGAAAATGTGGAAACAAGGAAGCAGAGGAGGAGGCAATTTTATATCAATATACGACTCCAAATCGAAAGAAGTTTGTCATCACAGAGCCTTCATTTGATGGATATCGTCCCATTAGCGGGTACACATTTAATGTAGACCCAGTCGGGTGTATAGATATCGATGATGCAATTACTATAGGAGACGATGGCTTTACTTATATTGTTATTGCAGATGTCGGCTGTTGGATGAAAGAGAATCCACAGCTATTTGCAAAAGCTACATCTGGAGGACAAACATTTTATAATAATGGCAGCGTTGTACTTCCACTTTTACCTATCCAAGAGGAGTGCTCTTTGCTTCCCGGGAAAAAGAGACGAGCTATTGCTCTCAAATATTCTGAAAATGAAGTTTCTTTTGAACGAGTTATAATTGTGAACAATGAGTCGTTTACATATGAAAACATATACCTTTCAAAATATGGCTCTCTGTTGAAAGAGTTTGCTTCTAAAATAGCAGGACGAGATATTACGGATTCACATGAATGGATTGAACAGATTATGATATTCTATAATTGTGAAGTTGCAAAATGTCTTATTCAAAAAGGAAAAGGTCTTCTTCGCGTGCAGAACTCTCCAGATATTGACAAATTAAATCAGTATTCTCAGCTTGGAGTTGATATAAAGTTTCTTGCTAACAAATCAGCATTATACTGTCATGCAAGTGAGCCGAGTAAACACTGGGGGTTGAATAAGGAATACTGCCATGCAACATCCCCTATTCGGAGATTTGCAGATATTGTAAATCAATTGGCTCTTATGGATGAATGTCCGAATGTAAACATTCCAGCTCTTAATGCCATTTCTATAAATGCAAAAAAGTATGAACGCGACATGTTCTTTCTTACTACTATTTTGAAATCAAATCGAATGGTAAGTGGACTAACTTTATCTAATAGACGAATTTGGGTTTCAGAATGGAAAAGGATTATAACATGTGAAAATACATATGCAATCGGAACTCATGGAGTTCTGTTCTATTCTGTAAACATGAATAATCCTACATGGAAGAAGCGATTGGTATTTAGATTCGAAGATATAGACTGTCTGGAACAACAAAGCTCCTAACAATCTTTTCTTTTACATCCTTCATCTTTTCTACCATTTCAACATCCTTTGCAATTGTACTAATATTGACCCACTCGTCAATAATATTTGATAGCTTTAGAATTCCGCGAACAAAGTTACCTTGCTCAATTCCAAGACGCTCACATACAAAGTCATCACCATTCATCCATGCTTCAACTGCATCATACCAATAGCTAGTAAGATTCCAATAAGATGGGTCGCTCTTTACACTTTCTTTTTCCATGAAAATTTTTACATGCTGCTCGAGATTTATGTGAAATTTGCATTTTGCAATTGGCTCATCACTTCGCACATCTTCTAGAAACACAGATAGACATTTTACAATCTCTTCTGCCGAATAACTATGGAGCATATTGTCAAAGAAGGCTACTGTCATAAGGATTGGATGACCTTCATGAATCTCCGAAGCTACGATTCCCATTTCAGTGAGAGAGTCTTCATTCATGAACCCTAGTTGAGACAGCATATCCTTACGCTTTTGAATATTTCTATTAAAGTCTTCGGTTGCCTCTTTGTAGAGACTCAGATCTTCAATCTCTCGAACAATAGAAGAGAATTTCTTAAACCTCTTCCATGCATCATCCCAAATTGGATGCATGTGAGTATTTTTCCATCTGTTTAGCTCTGCCTGGTACTTCTTTCGCTCAGCATTTACAGATTTAGCAAACAAATCTTCAAGAGTTAGTCGAGCTTCTAGGTCTTTTACCATTGATTCATTAATCTCTGAAAGTTGAGACTTGAGATTATTAATTTTTTCTTCAATTTTTCCAATGATCTCTCTCATCTCACACGCCCAGTATGAATCATTGATAACATCCTTACCAGACTGCATAATAGAGAGAATATACGAGTAATGAAAATCCATCTTAGAAGAAAGCTCGGTCTTTCTGCCTAACATCATTTGCTCGACAGTAATGGGGTTCTCTGGGTCTCGCATGGGAAGATAGATAACAATTCCCTTGTCATCTTTACCACGACGTCCCGCACGTCCTGCCATCTGAGTATATTCGGATGGAGTTAGCATACGATGAGAATCGGAGGTATCATCATATTTGCGATAAGATGTGAATACTACTGTCTTAGTTGGCATATTGATGCCGACTGCAAATGTCTCTGTAGCAAACAATACTTTAATAAACCCGCGTCCAAATAGAATCTCAACAATCTCTTTCAGAACGGGAAGAAGGCCACTATGATGATATGCGACTCCCTTTTCTAGAAGGTTAGTAAGTTCATGATACTGAGCAGACTTTTCAAGATGAGGATAGCGATGCAGATGGAACTTTACAATATGTCGCACAGCTGCTGCATCACTCGAGTCAATCAGAGTTGCAGAGACCTTCTTTGCAAGGTCAACACATAACTTACGAGAGAAGACAAAGAAAAGCGCAGGAAGGTCCATTTCTACAATAAGTTTGTTCATTCGGTCAACAAAGCTGGTAGTATGCTCTCCTTTCTTGACTACATCTTCGCCTTCTTGGCGTGCAGCTACTCGCTCTTTATGAAGACGCTCCTCCTTCTGGTCGCTATAGAACTTATTAAACCAGGCAATATATGCTCTGCGGTCAAATATGTCCTTTGCATCCAGAACCACATCCTTATTTGGAAGCTGGTGGCTGAGAGGAACAACGCGATACTCTGTAGAGATAAGATGAATACGCCTTTGCTTAATATCTCCAAGCCATGCTGCGAACTTAGAAGGGTTCTCAATTGTGGCAGAAAGAAGAACAAGGTTAATTGATGGATGAATGAGAGTTAAACATTCCTCCCACACTTTTCCACGGTCACGGTCGTTGATGTAGTGTACCTCGTCAAAGATTACGGCATCTAGTTTGTTTAAGGATAGCTCTGCGGTAACGCCAATATTTTCAGTAGATGTTCCTTGTTTGAACAGTAGATTACGAAGAATTTCTGTTGTCATGATTACCACATCTGCTTGTGGCATAAACTTAATATCGCCAGTCATGATTCCAACACTAGGAAACATCTGCTTAAGGTCGTGAAACTTTTGATTACTTAGTGATTTAATAGGCGTTGTGTAGAACACTCGTTTTCCCTTCGAAAGAGAATGATGAATTTGATATTCACCAACTAATGTCTTTCCCGAGCCAGTTTTTGCTGTTACAAGAACGTTTTCATTATTTGAAATTGCATGAATTGCGTGCTTTTGAAATGAGTCCAGGGGAAATGTAAATGGTGTTACAACTTCTGGAGCAGTTGATTTAAGATTAACAATATTAAGCATTGTGATTACACCAGACCACTATGACAATCATGAATCCATTTTATGCGTTACAGTTTTCATAACTGACTCATAAGTTCAAACAAATGAGTGACATACTCGGTGTTGATTTTCTTACAAATCCTAAGATTACAGAGTCATCTGGAGATATCAGACTTCCCGACCTGAATACAGTTGAACTTCCTTCTTTTGGTGACATGGAGCAACCTCCGGAGCCACCCAGACTCGTTCCATCCTTTGCAGAGGCGGGACCTTCTGAAACAAATGATGGATTTCGTAATATGAATGCAAACCCATTTGGTAGCTCAGCACCTCGCATGTCTGAAGAGTTTGTCATGAAGGAAAAATATGAAATTCTACGTAAATTTGACCGTCTTCAGAAACTTGGAGTTCCTATTCGTAAGCGATTTACGCTCGACTCCCCTCTCGAAGAGATGAAACTAGAGCTTGAGTTTATTCGTCGTGAGAAAGCTATGGACCAAACAATTAAACAATTTTGCGATTGGTACATCACTGGTATGTCTGCTATGGAATGGTCTACAAAGAATGTTCCTTTTATGCAAGCATTTGGTCTTAAACTCGATGGACTTTCGGAGTCTGCTCAGATGAATGTTGCAGACATGGAGGAGGATTTTGAAGAACTTTATGACCTATATGGGGATAAGCTCAAGATGCATCCTCTTGTGCGTATTCCAATTCGTACATGTATGATGGTATACATGGTCCATTTGACCAATCAAATGGCAATGAAAGCACCTATTCCAAACATGGACCAAATTTTGAAATCTAATCCAGATATTGCTCGTCAGCTTTCTATGGCTGCAATGCAACAACAAACGCAGGGTATGAAGGCTAGTCCTGCTCCTCCTCCGGTTCAGGCCACATATGCTCCACCTAGTAATCCTTTAGCCGGCCTTTCTAACTTCATGAGTGGTATGATTCCTCCTCCGCCTCAGCAGACAAATGTAAGACCTCAACAAGCTCCTAAAAATATTGGATTCAAGCCCACAAAGCCTAATCCTCAACCACCTACAGCTGCCGCTCCGCCTTCTCGTGAAATGAAGGGTCCAGTAAATATTGACGACTTGCTCAGGTCAGTCAATGCTAATGTAGAAACTAAGAGTGTAAAAATGACACCACCTTCTTTAGCTCCAAAGAAAGGAGGTTCAACTGGTAAGAACAGTGTTACTATCAAGCTTTAAACTTAAATCATCATCATTGCGATTCTTAAAATAATCTAAAAATATAACATTCCATTCTGGATCAACCCATTCGTAAACACCGTCTGAGTTGGTTTTCAATAGTTTATTAATAGATGTATTTACTTCTAATAGTTTGTGACGTGTTTCATATTGACGATTTTCACGAGTCCCATGGTAAAGATGAGATACTTGCATTCCTTTTAGAAATGTTATACGTGGAGACGGTTTATTATAAAATGTTTTATATGCATCTGTCAGACTTATAGGGCATGACTTAAAGTTAGAATTAAATGTTTTCTTAAGCCATCCTGCACTTGATAAACTATCACCGCTTCCAGATACAGCATAATCAAAAAATCCAATTTTATTATACCAGTCGCGTCTCATACACCATGCAAAGCCAGGATGATACTTATAATTATACTCGCTCTCCTTCATTTTTAGAACGGTATCTCGTGATAGTTGTGTTTCGCTATATGTCAAATCCATCCAATGTGCTGTTTCAAATGGCTGAACAACATCATTCGTGTCAAGTAATTTTGATGTATCAGAGTACCAAGATATATCGTCAAATAGAATATCCGCATCTAAAAATGCTAATTTGGTAAATCTAGATGGAATTTTCTTTTCAAGAAGGCGATATAGCCGTTCTTTGTGGAACATATGAGATGTTCCTTTTACGTGAAATGCATCGGGAATTTCGGGTTGTCTGCCATCAAATACTAGCTCTATTGTATATACCGGAAATCCTTCACATCTCAAACGATTTATTACGTATAGGTAGTTCATAATTATTCGCTTTGTCTGCATTGGATTAAATACAACAAAGCAGACGGCCATATCATGTCTGGAAAACCAAGTACCCATTATTTATATTACTTGCTTTAATTCCAACTAAATTTAAAAACGCCATAATGACAGCTAGGGAAACATGGGTTTCTCCGCTCTACTATATGCAGGTTGGTCCATATTACCCGCCAATCCAGCAGCAGCACGCATTGCTAAATCCGGATTATCCATTCCCTCACGAGCAAAGGGTCCCTTTCCTCTAAACAACCCACCTGCTATAATGACAAAAGCTGCTGTTAGAAGAATTGATGTTACAACATCACGAGTCCCTACAAAACATACAGCAAAAATTGTAATGCGACGAAGAAGTAAATTACTACTATACTCCTTATCATCATGACTAAACTCGTGAGTTATGTATCGACTTCCAACATTTAACAATAGCATCATCATTCCAATAAAAAATGGCGATGATGCGATATAATTAATGTAGTCTATCATCCTTAATAAAAGCTAGCAAACTTTTCAATCGTTTTAGGAGCACTAGCAGTTACCTTTGCGGTAGGGGGTGTTGAATCAAGAGCACTCGTTCCTTTCTTTTGACCCATCTGAGGTAGCTTTGTATCTCCTTTAAATGCAGGACCTTTCTGCATTGCTTTGAGAACTCCAGTCATCGCGGGGGAAGGAACTCCGGTGCTTTTAGGTTGAGGGATTTCTTCTTTCTTTTCATCAGTCTTGTTGTGCATATATTCTGTAACTCCATTCACTGACATTATGAATGCAATTGCGAGAAATACTGCAATGATAAGACTTTTGTAAGCCGCAACAGCAAAGATTCCAACAAGTACAATAATCACTCCAACTGGAGATGCTAAAAAGCTCTGTACAAAAGCGGGTACAGGATGAGTAAAAAATGCAACATACCCAATTGTTAATGCAACTATTGCGAGCTCCACAGATGATACTCTCATTTGTTTGAACGGAATGTTAATATTTTTCTATGTGTCTTCCAACAAGTGGAATATGGCAAGTCTGGAAGAAGTATGGGGAACATCATTCCCTAAAAAACACCATAATATGTCCTCTAAGTACCATCAGAAAGAGGAACCACGAGACGCTGAAAGAGAAGGCCGTGTGCATCCTACGCCAATACATCGAACTCAGGCTGCTCTAAGTAAACATAGAAAGACAATCGATGACCTTTCAAAGTCACTTCCGATTGTAGGAAATGACGAAGAGGGAGAGTCAAATTATGGTCCAGCAAAGGTTGGTCATACTGAGCATATGACTAATTACTCTTCTACAAAGGCAGGATATACAAAACCATTTTACCCTTCAGATGGGGGAACCGATTTTGCGTATGCTCCAACATCTTTTCAGGATGCAGCACATGACATCAAATTAAATCAAATTATGAGAATGATTGAACAAAATAAAGTAGGGTATGAAACACCGTCATCACAAGATATGATGTTATACATTTTTACAGGTGTATTCTTTCTGTTCACACTTGATACATTTGTCAGTCTTGGAAAAAGAATGAAATAGATATGAAAAACGGATTCAACATGTCCATTATTGATGGCAATTAACAGCAGCAACAATGGACAATTTTCTTCAAAACAATTGGAATGGTTACAACTTTGGCAGGTCGCTAAACGACATTGCAAACTACAATGGGCGTGATGGCTGGTATACTAATGACCCATACTTCTTTCTAGAGCGAGAGCTAGCTTACAAGAACAAGACTCAGTGGCAAACCGCAAAGAATCATGGACTGATTCGTCACGTAAAGCCGTACAATGGTAAGTGGTTGGATTACGTTGTTCACAAGGAGTTTAATACTCTTGCGGAGTGGGTTGCAGATTGTGGTGATTCTCTTAAGAACATTCTGTATGGTGTGAATCGTGTTCATCATACGAATTATAATACCCAGCAGCCTCAGCAGCCTAAGTTTATATGCCTAGGACAACTTCTACAGGCGCTTGGCCATGTGGAGAATTCTATTACGAATGACACGTTCACTCATATTATTAACTCTCTTGGCGCAACAAAGGCAGTTTCTGCAAAGGGTCAACTCTGTTTGGTTAAGCGTCCAGATGGTACTATTGTGATTGCCCGAGTAATGGATAAGCGGTTTGATGCACTTGATTTGGATGACAGTGAGCCTAACATTGTTGTAAGTGTTCCTATGAACAATGGAACATCTAGAGATTATGCTCGCTTGTCGGATGTTCCTACTGGAACAGAGATTTACTTTAAAACTATTGAGGATGAGTTCTGTCTAGTGAACAGTCTACTCTAAAAAAACAAAAAAACGCCGAAAGGCAATTTTTAACTTACTCTCGGTCAGAAATACGAGTCTCAAATTGAGAAAAATCATCAAACACGTTATCCAAATAATGAATTTCAAATGTTAAAGAATATTCACCGGTAATCCAATATACGTAATCGTTGCCATCAGACTTCTGACTGTGTAATCTTGTACGAATATGCATTCTATCTAGCTTTCCAATTGCAGGACGATAGTATGCAACATTTTCTTGAGCAGAATTATCGTTATAGAAAATATGGTCTGTGACTTGTTGTCCGAATGGAATCTTTGCAAATGTACTATCGGGGTAACCTGAGCGGTCAGCTCCAACAGAGCATTCATCTGTTTTATTCAGACCTTCTATGTCAAGTAAAAAATATAGATTTGTTGCTGCAATAGTTGTCCCACTAATGTTTGCTTTGGGAGTACTATCTTGGAACTCTGCGCCCACGAGACGTAATGAAACTACATTTTCATATACACGAGGAAGATAGACAACAAAGTCTCCATTACGAGGAAACTTTATTAGGTCGCGGTCTCCAGAATCAATAACTAAAAACTTTTTTACTACCTTGAGTTTTTTAATAGGATTAGAAGCTCCAACAATAGTTCCATTATAGTCAAAACTACGATTCATCTTTACTTCTTGAACCGTTTATTTCTACATATCTTTTCCACCAATCAGTTCACATTCATCTTGTTCATCATCATCTCCAGCTCTTCTCCGTTAAACAAACTATCACAGATGTACTTCATCTTGTTGAGAAGAATATAATACACTTTCGAGTCAAATGTCTTTGTTATGCGAATTGACTTAATTAGGTATGAGATAAGCGTCTCTATTTCACAACATGCCTTTCGAAAAGACTTATCTGTAACATCTGTATTGATTTCCGAGTAATCACTAATCCAATCACGCCACCGCTCGATTACCCATCTATGATGCTCCATCCAATCTTCTGTAATGTGTCCATTATTTTCAAAGAACTTTATAGTATTTATAATTTCGATATAGTTTTGATACTTCTCGGTATCAGAATACCCACTGTAGGAGTCCATTGTTTCGTCCTGAGAGTCATCCATTTGATTTGTAGATGCGAATGATTGAATATTTTCCATGTTCTGTTACTGTAGAACAGGTTTTAAAATCCGTTTTATACCTTTACAAGTGAGCCTATACTCCAGACTAGTGCTGCTCCGGCAAGTTGTGCTAGAGTATATCCTACTGCTTTTGATTGACTTACTTTACCAGAAAGTAGAGCCCATGCAGTTACTGCGGGATTAAAATGTCCTCCAGAAATCTTACCACCAAGTCCGATTGCTACAGCAAGTGCCGCAACAATTAGAACAGGAACACCTGTAAATGAAACTGTTCCTACAAGCAGCGCAGTTCCCAAGAATTCAACAAGAATTGGAGATAACATTGTATTATAATTAATATGAAGGTTTATTTTCATAATGGACACGTTCAAGTTACAAAAGACACTTATGATTATGTGTATGAGTACAAAAGACAGTTAATACGTAATTTAGAGAAATTTCTGCGTGAATTAAATATTAAGCACGTTATTTCGCATGGTAATTTAATTGAATATGAGCGAGGAAGACTAATATATCACGATGACGATATAGACATACGAATTAATAGCGATGACATATCTAAAGTAAATCTTTCACTATTAAGTCAATATAATTTGAAAGTTACAGGCAGCATTGTAAAACTCTTAGAAACTGACATATATTGTTATTGGCATCATGTAAATCTTCTTGTATTTGAAAGTGATATACCGGTAGTAAATATGAAAATTTTTGCAGACGTAGTGTGTAATAAAACAAATAGACATCCATGGATTGTGTATGATATAAATT
>Ga0209107_10000957_pt1 | contig 16377 bp, 28 predicted proteins | sample LakErihyJuly2011_2_FD_187460 | JGI IMG/M metagenome (GOLD analysis project Ga0209107, IMG submission 187460) | Freshwater microbial communities from dead zone in Lake Erie, Canada - CCB hypolimnion July 2011 (SPAdes) (version 2) | ecosystem: Environmental > Aquatic > Freshwater > Lentic >... | reverse complement strand
TCATATAACGATAAATACTCTATAAAACAAAAAACCCCACCTATTATGGATGGGGTTTAAAATAGTTAAAAATATTTTTTTATTATTTAATATCTGAACTTTCAATTAATGTGTAGGTAAAATGATTACCGTGTACTTTAGCCGCTTTTTTACAAATAGACATAAATTCATTAAAATCTTTTACTCGTTTAAACACCTGACAACCTTCTGACCAATTTTCTACCCAAGTAGAATCAACACCAGATTTATGTATATTAATACCAAACATTCCTGTATCTTGCTTAACTTCATCAAATGTTAAATCTTTATTACCATCTCTCCACACAGTAACTTCTTGTAATCTTTGACAAACCGCTTCATATTTTCCTTGATGTAAGGATAATGCGTAGGCTCCTCTATATTGTCCCGGCACTAATCTTGCAACACCATTTTTATTATGGAATTGTTTAACTCCTTTTTTTCCTGGGTCACAGGTTGCTTTCCAACAATAAAATTGTTCTACTAAGTTAGCGTCTTTAAAAGATACTGTTAAACAATCATCAAATACATTAGTCACTTTTTTATATATACCAGGTGTGTTATTTCTTACACCCACTATATTTACATCGTAAGTTTTATTTGATGCATCTTCAAACCATTTATATCCTTTTGATTTTACTGCCATTTTGATTTGTTCTTTTGTATAACACATATTCTAATTTATTAATAAATATTACATAAAATAAAAACCTCCACCTGATAAAGGAAGTGGAGGTTAATTTTATTTTTTTATTTTAGTATCCGTAGTCGTATCGTACCAAATAACAATAAGAAGTAATATATTAAAAATAATTAGTTTAAAGAAGTTTGAAGTTAAAATAATTAAAACTAAAAATAAGAATATAATACAATATATTATATATGTGTCCAAAATATATGTGTCCAAAATAACTATGACTTTATAACACTCAATTCTTTGGCCCTTTCAACTGCGATATCTTTAGTCTTAAATCCTTTATCAATCAATTTTTTAGAATGATAAATATTATAAACTGTAGACCCCACCTCTTTTTTGTCTCCTCTACCTGGTTGTTTTCTCATAACATCCACGGCATAAACATCTAAATAACCAACTTTACAAATGTAACGACCTCTTGTTGAACCTTTTCCCATTTTTATTTTTTTTTGTTTTAATTAATACTTCTACAAATATACTAATTTATTTTTATTCTATCCATTAATATTATTTTTTTTTTACAAAAATTGTTATTTATATAGTTAAAAATATTTTTTTGTTTTAATTAATACTTCTACAAATATACTAATTTATTTTTATTCTATCCATTAATATTATTTTTTTTTTACAAAAATTGTTATTTATATAGTTAAAAATATTTTTTTGTTTGAATTAAACTTAGTACATTTGTAATAAGTTAAACTAAAAAAAATAGAAATTATGTTAAAGGCAAAAAAAGAAGCTAGTGAATTTAAAAACTGTTCCCTTATTAAATTAAAAAGTGTACGTATGATTTATCGTTTTTTATCATATACGAATTTAGATAATGTAAACTTTTTTTTTACTTTTTTTGTGTTAGGGTTTTTTGTTTTCCTTTTTAATGAGGTAAATATTTTAACTTCATCATTGTTTGTTATTTTTCATTATTTTTTCTTTTGGAAATACCTTATATTAAATAAAAAATTTAAACTAGTTAATGATGAGGACAGAGAAGAAATTGAACAAGTAATTGTTTTTTTGGATGAGTTTATTAAAAACAAAAAACCCCCAATCAAATGAAAGGGGGTTTAAATTAGTTAGTATTATATTACGATTTACTTCTTTCTCTATTTGTTTCTCTTTTTGAATAAGAAAAACAAGCTAATATAATACCAAGAACCATTACTAATAACGCCATACCAGCATTACCACGGCCCAAACCCATGTATTGTTCGTTTATCTCATGTATTTTAGTGAAAAATTCACTCTGACTCCAACCTGATACTTCACCGGCAATACTGATTAGTCCTGTCGCACTTGCCAATCCTCCAGCATAAATTCCAAGATTTGAGATAAAATCTTTAACTCTACTGATAATACCTTCATTTAGATAACCTTCGTCCACTAATTTTGATTCTTCGTCGTCTAATTTATTTATTATCTTTTCAAGATTCACCTCTTTAGATTTTTTGAGTATCTTTGATAATTCTGCGTCAGTTAAATCACTAAAAACCTCATTTTTAAAGAAATTTTTTGATGCGTTAACGGCTTTTTTAAAATTGTCAAAAGAACCTCGAATAAGTCCTTTTTCTTTTTCTTTTTCAGTTATTATTGTTTTGGCAATTCTTACCAAATCTCTTTCTGTTAATCTTATAATTCTTGCCATAGTGTTTATATTGTTATTTGTGCGTCAATCGTAGTACCATTCATATTACAATCGGTTAATATTAATGAACCGTTTCTAACTTCCCATGTTCCACTAGTTCCACACGTTCCATCCTGAACATCATTAAGTGTGAATCTTTCTTGGTCTTCTTTAATTACTCGTCTAACCAATCTTGTTAAATCTCTTTCAGTTAATCTTGCAGTTCTTCTCATAGTATTTTAATTTATTAATAAATATAACATAAAACAAAAAAACAACACCTTTTGTGGGTGTTGTCATGTAAAATATATGTGGGGGGGTTATGCTTTTACAGATTGACCTTGATTCTGTACTTTACAACCGTCAATTGATATCCCTTTTTTAAATTTTTTAACCAATCCCCAAATTGTGTCCCATGTTATTGTGTGTTCACCACTTAAATCTTGATATAATGTTTTACCAAATTTTTTATTATAGGCATTTAATACGGAACCCATTTGTTGTTGAGTTTTTATTTCAGATAAAACTTTTGTTAAATCGTTAGATGCTCCAACCCCTGTCATTGAATTGTGTAGTCGTAATATCCATGATTGAATTGTTTTATCTAATTGGTTAGGTTGACCAGATATCCCTCTTAATTTGCCAAATAATTCTAAAGACAATTCACCCGATGATTTATAAGTTTTACATCCTGTTTGAGGGGTATTTCCTACCCCTATATCAACACTATACCCTAATTCAGGCATAGCTTCTAAACCACCTAAAAATTGTTCTTTAATAACCCGTCTAACAAGTCTTGTTAAATCTGATTCCGTTAATCTTACAGTTCTTTTCATATTAAATGTCCCGTTTATCCATCAAGTTTAAATATTCGACAATGGCAGTTAATCCTGTCCCAAATGATATTCCAAGACAACCAAAAATCATTAATGAATTCATGTTGTCCCAAAAAAATAGAACTAATAAAATCTGAGAAACACACATTACAAAATTTAAAATAAAAGGTATCATATTATATAAATACTGTATTAAACCAATTCTTTACTATAAAGGTTTGCCAATATAACTCTTGCAAATTTAAAATCTTTAACACGATTTAACTTCAATCCATAGGCAACAGCAATCGATTTAAGGTATGGGTAAGCTTCATTAAGGGTCATTTTTCCTATTTCCATAATTTGTTTCTTAAAATGTATTTTAATAATTTATATCGTAGTCTATACAACATGTTCAAAAGTTTTTATAAATATAAAAAAATAAAATGAAATAAAAAACCCCACTCTTATTAGGAATAGGGGTTTGTTATATATTTTTTATAGGTTTTTTTTATTAAAAAAGACATTCAAATAATTTGCCAACATCGGCTGACAATCTTTCACCTCCAAGTATTCCCGATTCCGAAATTAATAGAAGGGTTATCCCACTTATAGCCAACGCACCGCCAGCAACAAACTGAACTCCTGGTGTCGCTAAAGCCAATGCCATAATTCCAAGTGCGTATGACCCTGCGGCTGTTGTTAAAACCGCCAAACTACTTAATCGTTTTCCAGTAATACAACTTTTGATTTGTTTTTCCATACTTGGATTTTTTTCTCCTGCGGCATATTTTTGTTTTGCAGTTTTAATCGCTGATGTAAAGCTGTTAGACTCTTCACTTTCTTCTCTAATAACTCGTCTAACCAATCTTGTTAAATCTCTTTCTGTTAATCTTACAATTCTTCCCATAGTGTTTTAATTTATTAATAAATACTACTATATTAAAAAAAAAACCCACTCTTATTAAAAAGTGGGGAATTAATTTAAATTATATGATTTTATTAACTTCTTTTATTTAATGTTACATAACATACACCACTAATTCCTGAAATTTCTCCCTCACCTTGTGCAACTATTTTTGTATTTCCTGATTTCATTTCTCCCGCTAATCTTTTAGATTGGTCTAACGGGATAGTAAATATTTTCCCTGTATTATCCACTCCCGCAATACCATTATCTTTTTTATTGTTCCATAATTTTGATATCACCACAGGTCCTTTATATGCTGACATAAATTTTCCAAAAACATTCTTGCCACAGTTAACACTTACTTTATAATTATTTAACAAGTTTTTTACACTTTTTGCATTTAACATACCATCTGCTGATGAATTAATGGTAATACCATTAATGACAGCTCCCTCATTTATATTATTTTTTTCTTCACTTAGAACTCTTCTAACAATTCTTGTTAAATCTGATTCCGTTAATCTTACAATTCTTGGCATAATGTTTTAATTTATTATAAATACACAGTATAGTAGTTAATTCTCCCATCATTTTTAAATAAAAATCCCGACCATTGTTTAAGATGACACCAACGAGATGACAATATAATAAAGAAGTTCGAACCGACGAAGTCGGTCGGGTACCGTCGACAAAAAAATTAGGGAAAATATCCGACGGAGTCGGTCAACGTTTGCGCGTTCTGGTTAAAAAGATGAATTTATTCTCCTTACCCTGTTTTAAAAGTTGCAATGAAATTAATTAATATGCGTATTCTTCTTCACCTCTGGAAAATGTGGTGATTCTTGATTCTTCCACAGGTAAGTTGTAATGTTTGTAAAGCCATTTAGATAATGCGGACTGAATATCTTTAAATCCTACCATAGAAAACATATTGATTGCACTAGTATAAGCTTCGTCTAACACATAAGCATAATACCCGTGACCATAATCAGTAAGAATGACAATAATTATGGGGTCACCATTGTCATTAACTAACGTAAATTTATCACCTTCTAATTGATGATGTAACTTACCAAATTGAGTTGTAATGAAATTATCAATAATGTTATCAAGTTTACTTTCAGTAATAATATAATTCATGTGTCAAATACTTTAATTATTTTTATAAATCATATATGTTTTCATAATATATATCAATTAAATCATCAATTTTTAAATCCATAAAATTAAGGCCAATCAATTTCATTAAATAAGTTTCACTCCAAAATTCACCATCTTGGTCCATTAAATTACTTCCACTTTGATACAGATATTGTTTGTTTGCAAGTTTGTCCTTATCAAATTGTATCAAATACATTGGACCAAATTGGATTTTATCTTGAAAAGCTTTTGGTGTACTAAGTGATATATATTTTTCTGAAAACGATTTAGGAATTTCGGAATATCTATTAATTTCTTTAATTTTCCCATTGAGGTCAATTTCAAAATTATTTTTAATAAAATTTTTAATTTTATTGTGGTTTAAATTTTCGTTATATTCTCTAATAACTCTTTTAACAATTCCTGTTAAATCTTGTTCCATTAATCTTACAATTCTTGACATAATATTTTATTAATAAATACTTTACAGGCCCTGAATGGTTTTCACAGATACTCCAAACCTTTCAGTGAACCACTCCTTAAATATTTCATGCCATCTATCACCAAAATACCCATTTAATGACACTAAATATTTATTTTCAATCTCAATAATGGGAGCCTTGTATTTCATAGCCTCAAAATCATCATCAAACCATTCAGGACCATACCACCAAAAACAATCATCTTCATCCTCAGAATCACCAAGATATGCTCGTAATGCATTATCATCCTCATTGTAAAAATCATCTAATGGGTGAGTCCAATGAAGTTCATCTTCAGGAAATAGTTCATTAAGATAATCAATGACTACTTTTTTAAATTTAGACTCGTTGATAATATATTTCATATTATTTTTCAGTTCCCACTACAGTAATTTGTACAACACTATCATCATCTATTTCACTATCGTGAACCTCATTTTCCAATTGCTCTCCTTCCCAATACAGATAAAATTCATCTTCTCTCATATCAGATAAATTATCATCATTTAACACACAATAAGAAGGTATTATTGTTTCATAATACCTTGTCCCAGATTCAGTATAGTCTTCAGAGTGAAGTACCTTTAATATTTTAAGTTTTGGTCTTTCAATTGGAATCCCAGGATTAACATTTAAATTTACTAATTCACATAAATAACTATAATCGTTAAAATTGGGGTTACTAATTCCAAAATATCTCAAAGCTGGGTTAACCAAATCAAGATTATTAATAATCTCGGATATATCAATTTCCTCAATATCGATTTCTTCAAATTTTTCGTAAATTAATATTATTAATCTTACCAATAATTTATCAGGAAAATTACTAATCTCTGTTGGTGCTCTGGCGTTTTGGTATGGAGAATTCATAATAAAAATATATGTTTATTGAATATAAATATAATACAAAATTAAAATAAGGGGTTTATTTCACATTGTATCCCTTAGCCTTCAACCGGTCGAATTTTTCGACTCTCGGTAAATCGTTACTCTACAATAAATTTTCTTGATTCCTCTTTAAGTCCTCTTAATAATCCTTTTTTGTATGCAACATAATCTTTTTCATATTTATATGGCCAAGCAATTAAGTAAGTATTTCTTTCACTTTTTGGATAAGTAAATAAATCACTTTTTAATTTCTTTTTAATCTTTCGTGGCAATCTAAATTTTTTGTTTTTTTGAGACATATCTTTCATTACAGTGGGTTTTTATATAAAGACAAAGATAGTAAATTATTTTAAATTTTACAAATATACCGTAAATCTTATTATATTAATAAATACTTTATAAAACAAAAACCCCACTCTTATTGGGAATGGGGTTTATAAATATATTATTTATTCGTCGGAACCCATATCTTCCTCTGGATTACCCGTTTAACAATACGGGTTAAATCTGATTCTTTCAGAGATTCATTATTATCACTTTCTGTAATATCTTTATAAACATCATTAATAAACTCCCAAATAGGTGAATAATATCTATCGGTAGATATTGTTTCTTCATCTTTCATTTCTGTTGGTTGGTGTCTTTCCATTGCGTTCGCAATAAGTTCTTGCGGAATATCCAATTTTTTTGAGATTTCAGATGCCATTTTATCAATAACATTACTATCCATAGAAGCCAAAGAATTATATTGTTCCACTTTTGATTGGAAGTTAGGTTTTAATGTTTTATTTAAAATCTTGAAAATTTCTTTATCTTCTGCATATCCTCTAATCTTAGGGTTTTCTTCACCATAAGATTTAATAAAATTAACAAAATTATCATAAATATTACCTTTTGATTTTTCACGAATAACTTCACCAGTATTACACAAATATTCTACCGTTCCGTCGTCATATAGTTTTAATTTTGCGGGAAAATTATATGAATCTAACTGACCCGCCTTATAATCTTTTGTATCAGTAAATGAATATTCTGAAGAAAAAGACTTCATATCAATTATTATTTGATAATAGTCTTTTATTTTTTTATACTCAACTTGAAGGTTGTCCGTGTCTTTTGAAATCAATTCCATTATTGATTCCAACTCTTTATAACAAGTCGACTTTATTAGACCTTTAGAAAATAACCCAAATAATTGTACTAATATTTTTCTACCAAAAAGTTTAATCGCCGCAAATGAAACCAAAGTTCCTCCGATAAGTGTTAAATAGTCGTTTAACCCTTCATTGACAGGTTTCTTTTTTGTTTTATTTTCTTTAATAACTCGTCTAACCAATCTTGTTAAATCTCTTTCTGTTAATCTTGTAATTCTTCCCATAATATTATTTGTTTTTTAATGACCTGAAAGTATTAAAAATCACTATAATCAATACTATCATAAAGTTTTTCTTCTATTTCTGACGCTAATTCATCATAATGGTGGTCTCTTAAAACATCAATAATATACCATTCATCAATTTCATCGATTGCGTCTGGTGAAAATCCAAGTTCGTTTAACAGAAAATCTTCAGCAATTTTTATTAACTCTTTAAGCGACTTATTTTCAAAATCACTATCATAATCATTATCGTCATCCATTTCGCTAATAACTCTTTTAACGATACGAGACAAATCGGATTCAGTTAATCTTGTAATTCTTGCCATAATATTTTAATTTATTAATAAATACTTCATAAGACAAAAAAACCCCACTCTTATTGGGAATGGGGAATTAATTTAGATTGTATGGTTTTATTACTTGGTACTACAACTTCTCAAATAATATGCTCCCCATACTGCCAAACCTAGAGTGAGAGGTACCATTACTCCAACCCCACCCATCATTGCCATGTGGATAGCCACGGCGCCTGATAAATAAGATGAAAGCAATACGGCCCCATACTTAGACGTTTTCGGGATGATAAATAATATCACACCAGCAAGTTCAACCACACCAAGCAAAGCAAGATAAGGAAGAAGATTCATAAATGTGAAGTTCTTAACCATTTCTTCTGTTCCAATAATTTTGGAAACTGAAGACATCCCTAACATAAACGTAACCAAGACGGTTAACAACCACCCCAAGTTTTTAAATGTAAGATATTTTTTCATATGACAAATTATAAAATATATTATTTAATAAGTCAAATTAATTTTTTGATAAAATATCACTAATGATTTTATTGACAATGTGTTCAATGTTGGATACTTACTATTCTACACCAAAATCCATATATACATCACTAAATGTTGGAAGTAATTCGTGGATGTATTCATACAGCTTACTTATTTTACCCATCTTTGGAGCCTCATAAAATTTAAAGTTCATCTCAAACTCGTAATGCTCCCAACGTTGGCCCACATTAATACTATGCAATTTGGGTAATCCTTCAATTCTATTGTATAAGGTGGGGAGAATCCCATTAATCATACCCTTAAGTTTATTTGAAAATTTTTCTTCATTTAGAAACTTATATTGTAAAATAAGGTCTTCATCAGTCAAACCAATATAAGGTAATACTTCATCAATATTTTCCCCCAATTTATATAAGAATGAGTCTGAATCAGGATTATACTTATCCCCCGACATACACATAACCTCAGGGTCAAGATAAACCGTTAAGAGATAATTACTATGACGATTTGGTGAAATACTAATATTAAAGTCCAAATCAAAATCATTAAAAATAAAATTCTTTAATAACTTGGTTATCTGAGGTATCATATTGGTTTCCTTCATATAAATAAATATGATATAAAACAAAAAACCCCACCTGTATTAGAGAATGGGGTTAAGTTTAAATATTGATTTGTTTATTATAATCTTTCGTATCCGTTTTCTTTTAACCAATTAGATACAATACCTGGATACATCCTTAAATCGTCAGGTAATTCCACACCATAATTTTCTTCCACAAAGGCTCTTAATGTTTCATCATTCCACCCACGACCAGAACTTGTATCATACCCTGGGACATGAAACTTTCTTTCCTCATCCTGTTGTCTCATTTCTTTATTAAATTTTTCATGATTTTTTTCATAGTCAGCATTACCCATACTATACGGACCTTCAATATAGTTTCTTTCTCGGTCACTTCTATCCATTTCCATAATAGTTCTTTTAACAATCCTTGTTAAATCTCTTTCCGTTAATCTTACAGTTCTTCTCATAATATTTTAATTTAATTTTCGTCATCCCCCCATGTGTGTCTCCCACCGTCACCTGATTCATATCTCCAATTCTCCATAATATCATCAAGTTTTAAACATAGACTGTCATATATTGCTTCGGAGTCTGTACCCACTTCGGAGATTGCCTCTGATAGTTTACTATTAAACAATTCTTTATATACAGTTTTATTTGGGTGAGGAAGTCCAAGGTCATTTTCAATAATGTTACCTAACCCATAATTTGATTTAATTTCCAATCTAGCCTTTCTTTTAAGATATTCTAATTCCTCGTCGTCACCTTTACAATATCTGATAAATACAACAATGTTTCCGTCCTCATCCTCATCAACGCCCATTGAAGACATATTACCAAGACTAGAACCTTCACAATCTGTTGTTTTAATATCAAAATTGATATGTTCATCCATAGAGGTATCGTCCATAGAGGTGTAATCTTCATATTCATCTTCACCTTCTCTAATAATTCGTCTAACCAATCTTGTTAAATCTCTTTCTGTTAATCTTACAATTCTTCCCATAATATTTTAATTTATTAATAAATACTTCTATATTCTAAAAAGAAACCCCACCTGTATTAGAGAATGGGGTTCTTATATTAATTCCTTTATTATTTAAAAGTTACTGTCCTCATATGATATTGCTCTTGGGTCAATATTACTTACATCAATATCATTGTCTCCAAGGTAGTTTAAAAGTTTGTTTGCATCTTTTCTTGTCTTCGGTAAAGCCATTGATTGAATACCAGGCATATAAATTTTTAATTTATCTGACCTTTTGTTTATCATAATGGTTTTTTCTTCTCCGACAACCATATCTTCTGTTTTTAAAGTTATCTCAACATCATCAGAATCAATGTCATAGTGAGAAACATCTTTGATGTTAGTAATTCTTATTCGATAAGTTCCCGTATTACCTCCTCCCATATCTGCCACCATTAAAATCTCAGTTTTTCCTTGATTTAAACCAAATTCTTTTCCGTGTTCACGAAATCTATCGGACAATTTATTATATCCTTTTTCACCCGCAACATCTGCAGCTCTATCATACGTTGACCTATCAAGTTCCATAATTGTTTTTTTAACTAATCTTGTTAAATCTCTCTCAGTTAATCTTATAATTCTTGACATAATATTTTCTTTATTAATAAATACTTCTATGTTCAAAAAAAAACCCCACCTGTTAAAGATGGGGTTCATTTTATTTTTCAGACCATTTAAAATAATCTTTTCTATCCTTATTTATTATAAAAAGTAACATTATACCTAACAATAACCAAAGATATATCATTTCTTAATTATTAATTTTTTAGTTTTCACTTTATTTACTCTTAAAAAGTACATACCTGAAGGTATGTTTCTTAAATTAATCTCATAACCATTTACAGTATTGATTACTTGACCATTTTGGTTGATTATCTCCATGTATGATTTTTTACTAACATAAACCACATCACTTGCAGGGTTTGGGTAGATTATAAAGTCATCTGATTTTTCTTTTACCGATGCTAAATCACCAAATACTCCTTGTGGAAAACTTGCTCCAACCGCAGCTGTTGAACCTTCTTGTAATCTATAGTCAGGAGTCAATCCAAGTGGAACAAATGGTGTTACCCAATTGATGTTTGAATGTGTTGAAACTGAGTCATTTGCGTTTTGTGAGAAATACGATGATAATAATCCAGGTGTTATTGTAATACATACAGTACCAGGGTTAAAGTTAGAAAGAATGTTACTGTGGAAATGCATTGTGTCTCCTAAAATATTATCTTCTACAGGTAGACCTTCAATGGATAATCCTTTTTCCCATCCAGTAACAATAGTGTTGAAAACAGAAGTTGCGGTATTTCTTCTTAATCTGAAAGCCTTTTCAAATTTTTCACCAATTGGTAGGGAAACCGTCCCGTTAGCTTTAGCCCCAATTATTGTGAAGTTAGAAAAAATAGGTGCCGTCAATGGTTGTGCCGCACTACCTTGTGAGTCATTATCCGATTCAAAACAATTTGAGTCGCCAGGAGCGTCTGACAAATTTTCATTTCTAATCGACAAACCAAATTGAACATTACCTCTGTATCCAAAGTCAGTATCAAAGTCATCATCAATTGATGAATATGCAATTAAGTGTTTACAATTTACAGTTCCTCCAAACCACTCAAAAGAGTCGTCACCAGAGTAACTTACTTGTATGTAATCAACCAACGTTTGATTACCTACAGAACCAAAAGTAATACCATTTATCTCTTTGTTTGGTTCAAGTGGAATACCCGCAAACTCAATACGTACAAATCTAATTACACCTGAGTCATCGTTATCGTTAGTGCCTCCGTGTTGCGTAAAGTTTGTTGCTGTAAGTCCTTCGATATTTGCAACACCGCCAGGTTGGTTGTTAATAGCATTACCCAAGATAATAACACCACCCCAATCACCACCAGTTCTTTGTTGAATTGGATTGTTAGATGTAAAAACAATTGGGTTAAATTGTTCTCCGTCAGCGATAAGTTTAGAACCTCTTGTAACAATCAAAGTTCCTTGTGTTGCGTAGTCACCTCTGATAATTGTTCCCGGTAAAATAGTAAGAGTTGCTCCGTTTTTAACATAAACCTTGTTTTGAAGTTTGATTACTCCTGACCAAGTTGTGTTTGTTGTAATGTCCGTACTAACGGTTGTTTGTGTTGTTGGGTAATTTGTATTTTCTGGTTCAAAATTAGACCACCCATAAGTCCAATCTGTTTGTGGTGTATTGTCTGTTACAGGAAATGCTCCCTTATAATCAGTCTCAGTCCAAAACTGACTTTGTGCGTTTGTTGTAAAAACAAACATTAACATTAAGATACTTGTGTAAATTTTTTTCATATTTTATTTTTTTATTTTTATTACACAAATATATAGTCCAACAAATAGGTTAAATCAATTCACTTACCACAATTTAACGAAACCCTAATACCCTTAACTTTTGGTTAACATAAAAAAACCCCCACTCTTACTAAAAACTAAGCCTATCCCACTTATGGTCAAAATACGGATAATATTTCATAAAGTTGGAGTGTCTCGTGATAAGGTCTTCAAGTCCCCAAAAGAAAAAGGTGATAAACAAAATAAACATAAAAATAGATTGGTCGTTAAACGATTTAATTGACCATACAATAAGGATTTGAGCCCAAAAAATGTCATATAGAAAACGACAATAATATGTAATAAGATTTTTCATACAACAAAGATAATAGAATTTTTCATTTTTTCAAATTATAAGGATTTTATTTTACAGATTATAAAAAATAATCATAAGTCCCATATACTTTTTCTTTTACGTTTAAACCTCTTCATCAATAACTCCCAAATCAATACTACTATCCGTATCTTCCTCCTCATTGTTTAATTTTTTTTTATATTGATACCACGCAGGATTTGGAAGACCACTATAATGGTCCCATAAATTCTCGTCAATTAAGTCTACTTCAGAAATATCTTTAATAAGAAATATTATTCTTCATCATAACTTATATAAGATTTAGGTTCAACAAAATTCATATCAAAGTTTTCCAACTTTAATTTCATTTCATCAATATCCTCACGAGTATAGAACGGAGCGAAACTCGGTCTTTGTCTGAATGGAACATTTTCACGTTCTTCCCACACTTTAAGTTCTACCTCATGTCGGGGAATAGAATTCTTAAGATACATATATTCCTTCCATTTCTTATGGTCCTCAACGGATGGAATAAATTTAAGAACCCCATAGTTATCAATACCAGATAAGTCGGGGTTATTAGAATATACATCAACAATACCGTCGTCACCACCATATTGGTAACATAACTCCTGAAGAGTATGGGTATTATAGATATCCGAATTCTTCCAATTACGGCCATAAGAACGTACCTCACAGATATAAAAATATCCATCTTTATAATCATGGATTATACCCGAAGATTTAGATTGTACCTCAATCAGTTCTTCAATAGTAAGGTTTTTTAAAAAATTGTCGATTATCATACCACAAAGATAATAATAATAATACAATAGTTCAAAATTTTTCCAAAAATTTTTTTTTAGATATCCGACATTTTCTGAGAGACCAACTATAATGGACAACTTAGTGAATGAAAAAGACCCGAAGGGTTCGGTCGCTCAGAAAAACCGACGAAGTCGGGTTTCGTTTCCGGACACAATTTAAAAAGAAGAATTAATTATTATTTTATTTTTAATCTTTGTCCCGGTTTGATATTGTCTGACGTTAAATTATTTAACTTTCTTAACTTATCCACAGTAACAGATTTACCATATTTTGATGCAATTCCCGAAAGAGTATCACCTGATTTTACGGTATAAAACATTTCAGGAAAATCATAACCATAATCCATATTGTAATTACTTTTAAAGTACTTATCACATTCAGGACTATAAGCCAACTCCTTTGGCAACATTTTCAAACACCTTTGTTTTTCGGTTTCAGGTTTGGAATTTTTAACAACAGGTTTTTTTGTTTTTAATTCATTACCATACTTAATAAATGCTTCTTGATTGTTTACCATTCTATTGGCAACCCCACCTTTATATTTGGGGTCTTTTGCTTGAGAAAAATTAATGTTCCATCCTTCCACATATTTTTTAGCAGCTAAACTCCAATTACCTGAATTTATTGCCTTTACCCATTCATGAGATGTTTTTGCCTCCCCCCTAAACACGGTATTAACTAATACCCTTTGTATATATAATGGGTACTTATCATATTTTGGAAATAATACTTTTTTTGCAATATTTTCTTTTTCTATAATATCTTTTGTTAATAACTCTTCAGCCTTTGAATTTAATATCTTATTTCCTATTGTCGCTTCTTTACCTGTATGTCCCCACCCAATTGTTAATGTTCCACCCTTTTTTAGTTTATTATTTGAAATAAAAGTTTTTGGGTTTTTTGAATCCTTATCATCAAATACATAATGGTTACCTTTTGAATCAACAACAGTGGATTCATAATTTTTTATAATATCTCTTAATTCTGCATCATCAGCAATTGATTCCGTTAATAAAGATTTAAATTGGTTTTCTGTGATAATGATTTTCATACAACAATAAATATATAAGAAACAAAAAACCCCTCTTTGTTGGAGGGGGATTAATTTAGTTTATTATAAATACGTTAATTTCATTAAAAATTATCCTCGTCTTCATCAGGTCCTGGTATTTTAATTGGCCAAGTTCGAATATAGTCATAATTGATTCCCAATACTTCTCTACAATACTTACTAATGGTTTTAACGACACCTACTCTATCCAAATCAAGTAATGTATTTAATATTGATGTAACTTTATTAATAAGTGGAGATGCAATTGCCAATTGTTTTCCGTCACTTGTTTTAGATACCAATATTGCATACCCCTCGTCATCATTAAACTTATACGCTGAACCAAATTTTGTATCAACCTGAGTTAAGTTGTCAAACACAGTATTCAAATACTTCTCCACCATCCTGTTCAGACGGTCATCATCCTCCAACAAAATTTTATACTGAGACTCGGTTATAATATACTTCATAATAATATTCTTTACTGATAAATACAACAGTTAATTATAATAAATCCCCACTTTACATATTATAAGGGTTTTACTTTACATATTAGTAAAGTTCCATTTTACATAAAAATTTCCAAAAATTTTATTTTACATATAGGGGTCAATTTAAAAGAAGGGGTCATCATATGGAATACGTACTTTCAGAAAACCCCTACGATTAAAGTGAGGGATAAAAAAGATTAAAGTGAGGGATAAAAAAGATTAAAGTGAGGGATAAAGTGAGGGATAAAGAAAGAAGGGGGGTCTTGTTTTGGAAAATGAACACCCATATTCCCCCCCATCTTATCTCTTTCATAAAGAATATTAAAATCTTTTATAACTTTTCTATATACATCATCATGTATATTAAGACCATCTGTATAATTGAATGAAATTTTATCTTCAGATTCCATCCTACAAATATAAGACAAATCCTATACTTGTCCAAATGTATATAATAAAAGGTAGATTTGGACAACTATACCTCCACCCCATTTATGGGTGGGGGTTAAAATTGTTCGTAATCTTTATCATCATATAGTTCCGAGAATTTACTTAAATCAGAACCGACAATAGTTTTATCGGGATGTAAATTATATTTTTTAGAAAACCATTTCTGTAATAAAGATGATGCATCATAATCATTAATACCAAATTTATTTTCAAGAGGATTACTAACAACATCCCCGACAAATAAAGTACTGTCACCTTTCGTCTGATAAACAAATATAACCCCTTCTTCATTTTTATAAAAGAGGGACCTATAGTTACCCATCAAAACATATCTCCCACAATCACCGTAATGTTCATCCAACCATTTTGTTATAAGAACATTCAGTTTATTTTCCGTTATAATAATCTTCATAATAATAAATACCAAAAAAAGGACATTTTTTTCCCAAAAATTATTTTATTTGATTTAGGGGATTATCCCCCCTAATCTGACATTTTGACAGTATATAAGGGGGGATACGGGGGGGAGGGGGTACCCATAGGGGGGTATGACCCCATGCCGGGGGGAG
>Ga0209107_10000955_pt1 | contig 16409 bp, 41 predicted proteins | sample LakErihyJuly2011_2_FD_187460 | JGI IMG/M metagenome (GOLD analysis project Ga0209107, IMG submission 187460) | Freshwater microbial communities from dead zone in Lake Erie, Canada - CCB hypolimnion July 2011 (SPAdes) (version 2) | ecosystem: Environmental > Aquatic > Freshwater > Lentic >... | reverse complement strand
CTCAGCAGTTGCATCTAGTGCTGCAGTTGCTTCTGCTGCAGCCTGGGCTGCGTTAGCCTTTGCTGTTGCATCTGCTGAGGCAGTTGCTTCTGCGCCTGACTTAGCGTTGTTAGCCTTGGTGGTTGCATCTGTTGCTGCTGCAGAGATTGCTGCAGATTGTGCAGCGTTAGCCTTTGAAGTAGCATCTGCTGCTGCTGTTGAAACTGCAGCGTTAGCCTTAGATGTTGCATCTGATGAAGCAGTTGATTCTGCTGCTGCTTGTGCAGCATTTGCTTTACTTGTTGCATCTGCTGATGCTGTAGCCTCTGCACCACTCTTGGCATTATTAGCCTTAGTTGTAGCATCTGTTGCTGCTGCTGCTTGCGCTGCTGCTGCTGCGCCTGACGCATCAAACACGCCTGACTTAATATTTAGTTCACCAGCGACAACTTCCATCTGTGTTGATTCAACGGAGGTAACAAGTGTAGTTCCTCCAACAATACCAACGATGTAGTCTTCTGAAGCCTGGTTTTCTGTAAGGATGTTAAATCCATTGATTGTACCTGTTGTACCTTCAACTACAAGACCGCTTTTGATCTTAAAGTTTTTATTTACTGTTGCCATTTTTTTATCTCCTTAAGCCTTTAACCCAATACGTGCATAACGTACGGTTATAGGTGTAATACCGCTTTCTGGAGTAACCACTAGGGCTACGGTATTTCCAGTGCGGGAGACAGTAATGGTGCCAATATTCCCATTGTTGTCGATTGTTCCATATTCGCTGACTGATACTCCTGTACCGTCAACCAAAATTGTTATTTCTGTAGCATAAAACTTATTTACGCCACCAGATGTGTGTGCAATAGATATAAGATATTTAACCATTCGCCAAGTTGTTGCGTCAAAGTTATCAACAGTTGTTGGGTTCTGAATATCATAGATTGCAATTTCATTATTACCAGCAGATCCAAGATCTGTTGATTGTGCAGATGTAGTATCAATTAGATCTACATAGTCTTCTTGCGTTGGGCGGTCACCAGTTTGAAACTTGGTTTTTACGCCTGAGAGGGATATCTTTGCCATGTCTAAATTATAACACTATTTTTTAAATCTTAAAGTATATAGTTACTGAATCCAATGAGTTGAAGTGGGATTGGCGGGGGATTAGATGAACTGTATCCAGGAACCTTTATAGATGTAAACCTTACTCTAAAGGGTAAGTCTGATGAAATGGAAACTGAAGGATTTTTAAAAACAATGGCAGACTTTACGGCTCCTACCTGATATATGTTTTTTACTTTGTTTTTAGAGTCTTCTAGGATTAAGGATGTTGCCATTAATCAGTTACATCTTCAAGGATAATCATGCTACCCTGGCAAACTGTCCATACAATTTCCCCATTGGATACTTGAATATCAAAGATGTCTCCAGTTTGAAGAATTAAAGATTGTGAAGATGATAAGAATACTGTAAACTCTCCAACTAAATCATCTGCATCTGCTTCTGGAAGCAATTGCATAATTGTAGTTGCGTCATCTGTAATAATTGGAGTTAGTTGAGATGTGTTTGGTCTTTTAACTTTCATAGAGATCGTCCAGTCTGAAACGATCAATGGAGTCTTAGAGTCATCCTCTAGATAAACCTTAAATCCAGATGTATCACCTCTTACAACAGTCCAATTAACAAATGGTGGCTTTTCACCAATGTTATAAAGGCTTTGGGATGAGTTTCTTAGGATTGCCATTTTTTAATTATACCACAATTAGGACATTCCATTTTTCAATGCGCCCCAAGTACCGTTTCCTTTTGCTTCTACAACAATAATCCCATGGGCTGCATCAGAGTTAGCAACTACACCTACTGCTGCTGCGCCTTCTGCTGGTCTAGTTGTTGTAAGACCTCCACCATCTTTTACATATAGGATAGATCCATTTGCAAAAGAACTTGTAGCAACATCTGGCATTACACCAGAAACCACTACCACTCCTTCTGAGTTATTTGCAATGCTTGTTTTAGTTAAACCAATAATAGGGTTTGTTGTTGAAGGAAGAGCAACAGCAATAGTTGTTTTAGTACTAAACCCTGTTGCATATACTGGAGTTGCTGCGGGTATAGTAGATCCCGTCACATTTTTAACATCTAATTTCATATAAGAAAGACCAAGACCCTGAAGAACTCCTTCAAGAGTAGTGACTAAAACCTCTATATCCCCGTGTACATTGACATTATCGTCAACTTGAGGATATGGTAAATTATATGTATCTGATTGACCCGTTGCCATAATTACATTATATCACTAACTTTGCACCAATATACGTCTATTTAAATAATTAATTATTTTTTTTATTATCTTACTATTAAACACCCTTTGGGTTGACTTTGACCAAGAATTGATGTTATACTTATCAGTAGACACCTAACAAGGTGTTGTTGTTTTCTAAGGAGGAAACTATGATTAAATTTATCGAAAGAAACAAAGAGATCATTAGCATACTCAGTATCGGAATGTTGGTTACTGTATTGACTGGAAATGCCAATGCCTCGACTAACAGCAATAACAATTTTAGTACTGAACAGGCTCAGCCTTTGAAATCTACCTCGAAAGAGGTTTTTTTGGTTTCTAAAGCAAAGAAACTAGAGTCTTTTGAAAATAAGACACACCTTACAGACCTTGAACTTAAGGAACTTCTGTCTTTGGTTGGTTTTAAAGGGAAAGACCTAATTGTTGCTTGGGCTGTAGCAAAAAAAGAATCTAATGGAAGACCATTAGCATTCAATGGGAACCATAAAACTGGTGACTCGTCTTATGGAATGTTTCAGATCAATATGATTGATGCTCTGGGGCCAGACCGTAGAACCAAGTTTGACCTTGAGTCAAATGCGGAACTATTCAATCCTGTAAAGAATGCAGAAATCGCATATTATATGACCAGTGGCGGAGACGATTGGTCTTCTTGGAAGGGCATTACCCCCAAGACAAAACAATGGATGTTAAAATTTCCTAAGTAGTATAAAAAGAGATAGGGAGCCGAAAGGCTCCTTATTTTTTTACCATTTTCCAATAGGACATTTTGCTGAGTTTAATTTAGATTTGATATTCATAAAGCAACCACATTTTTTACATTGATTTGTTATTTTTCTTAATTCTGGGCACTCATGACAAATAGACATTCTTAAATCTGCTAACTCTGCTGTTGCTGGCAAAGTCATAGGGTTTAACAAGTCTAAAGGAGTAACCCCATTTTTTTCTTTATACTGTTCCCATCTGCTTTTAGGCATTTTGGGCTGCGTCATAGGCTGCCTGACGCTGGGCTATCTCTTCATCTGTAATAAATGGTGGTAGTCCTTCTGTGGACATATCAAGAACAACAAACTCATTATTTACAAACTTTGCGTTTGGAGAAATTACATATCTTCCATACGGATAGGCATTTAAATCTTTAATTGTTGGGTTACTTAATAAAATGCTTCCAAAATATTCAGTTGTCTGTAGTTGATCAAGTTCAACTCCATTTTCAAGAATAGAAATAACTATACTGTCCGTAGCATTGTCTTGAGAAATTTCTACAAAAGAATCTGCACGAAGCATCATATCGGCAGCCCAATTATAAAACGGTGCATCGTAGACCACATCTTCATCAATAATAAAAGCAAGGGCTGAGCCTCGCTCATCTGGATTATCCTTATTCCATGAATAAGTAATATCGTTATCTGTTAGCATTTATAACTCCCTTTTTAATAATTATAGCACAAACTAGCAAGCACGGCAAGAGCAAGTAGCACAGGCAGCACCTGAACCAGCACCACAACAGTTTGAAAAATTACAAAATGATGGAAAGGCTGCTACGTCTGCAGAAGTACATCGTGTGTAATCTCCTCCACTAGGTGGTGTAGGTGAAAATCCAAAAACGCTAAATGGTGAAAATCCAAAAACATTAAATGGAGAAAACCCAAAAACTGTAAATGGTGAAAATCCAAAGACTGCAAAAGGTGAAAAACCAAATACTGCAAATGGGGGTGTTGGAGAAAAACCAAAAACAGAAAATGGTGTAAAAGCAAAGTTTCTCCAAGTGATATTTACTGGTGTTTCGTAGTCTTGTGCTGTTGCAGATGTTGGTGTTTGAGAAATTACCTTATTATGATTTGCTAATTCTGCTGCTACATCAGAAGGTGATTCTGTTATTGTTCCAACCGTGAACCCTTCTGTAACTATCTGTGATTGTGCTGTAGTCTTGTCTACTCCAAGCCAACTTGGAAGAAGTTTCATACCCTTTGATTGTGCCCAGCGTCCAATCCAACCTAACATGGCTTACCTACGCAATCAAATCGCCAATTAAGACCCAAGTGTTGGTATCTGTTTTAACAATTGTTGCTCCAGACCATCTTGAGGCAATATTTTTATTGCTATTTTTACTTAAAATTGTAACTCCAACACCTTGAACAAATGTAACGGCTCCAGTCCCTAATCTTAAAACATCAAATCTAGTTCCAAGAGGAAAAGCCTTTGAAGAATTTGGAGGTACTGTAATTGTAGTACTTGATGCAGAATCAAAGGTAATAGTCTTACCAGCATCATCTAGTGCTGGCTCATAACTTGCAATTTTTGAAAGAAGGGTTGTGTATCCATGAATATATTTCCAACTTGTTCCATCATAAAATTGTAGTTGATTAATTGCAACTGCAGATGCGTCTTGTTTTACAAAACAAACTAATCCACGAACTGGAACTGGTAGCGCTGCATCTCTTGCTGCTGGATCTGCAAAGTTATTTACGCCAGCCTTATTTTTAATAGCATCTTCAAAAGTTACTACGTTTTGCCAGTTTTGAGTTCCTGACCAAGTGTAGTTTGCAACAGTGTTTGTGCTTCCACCGATTGCATACCAAGAACTGGTTGCCTCATCATATACATATGCTGTTTTTGGAGCACTATTAATAGTTGCCATTATTCTGCCCACCCCATTGCTCTAATTTCTGATTCAGTCATTCCAACAACTTGAACTAGTTTAGCAATTGCTCTTTCTTTTAATATCTCTTTTTCTGTTTGTTCTACATTAGCCATTATGCACCTATTGTCTTCCATGTAGAAGTTGCAGAATCATAAATTTTCATAAGTAGTGGAGAACTTCCCTTAACTACCCAAAGAGTTCCGTCTGTTGGTGATGTTGGTTCTGTAGAAATATAAATTGCTGTTGGGTTTACTGGTGAAACACCTGGTGTAGAAGATGAGTCAAGCCACACATATCCTTCAGATACTGTAGTTGGCTCGGTAGCAGAAACTGTACCTCCAGCACCAAGGGCATTAATTGCATCAATAGAATCTTGAATTGTTTTTAGATGATAAGCAATTGATGGGTTAACAAGTTGTGCTTCATCTGTGTTTGAAGTTAAATAGGTATTTGAACCATAGTGATAAAGTCTTAGGGCAGCCTGAATGTCTGCATTAGCGTCATACCCTGGTATTTTTGTTGGATAGATCGAACCAATATCTGCGTCAGCCATTATAAATCACCTCTCATTTATTATACCACGATAGATATTGCTAGGCTGATTGTTTTAATAACAGCATCAAGCGATACCCATGATCCCGAAGTATATTCCATTGCATTAAAGGTAAGTGGCAGAACTTGGTCTCCACCAATTGTAGTAGTTATTGAGCCAACCGATACGGATGAAGATATTGGCTTATCATTTAAAATTGTGTATTGAACATTGAAGTTAGCACTTGTAAGGCCTTGGGCAGTATCTAAATCTAAAATATTTATTAGTGGAACCTGAACAACTCTTGAACCTGCAGTAAAGGTTCCTGCAACATTGTCATAGTAGATGTTTGGTGTTAACTTTACTATTGGCTCCCATGAAAAAACTGAAGAAGCGTTTGAGACATACTGGTACAAATATCCATATCCTGTAGAGTCTGTATTTAAAACGTTAACACATAAATCGTATGCTTGTGGTGTAATCAAAGATGGCAAAGAAGTGTTTGGGTTTCCCTTGGAAGTAAAAATGTTTGAGCCTCTTGGTCCTGGCTCTCCAAAATCAACTGATAGTTGGACTTCTGAAGGACCTCCTAAAACCTGTATTTCATCTGTTGATAGCAAAACCTCTACTGTCATTATGCACCAGTAACATCTGCTGTAACAGAGATAGTTCCCTTTAGCAATGTATGGACATTCTCAACTCCATTTGAAATCTGAACATCATAATAATATGTTGTGCCAGCAACCAGTGATCTTCCAATTGACGGAGAAATTTTACAAGTAATGTATGAATAAGTTGCATCAATAATTGCCGACGCTGAAGCAGAAAAAGTAGGAGATGGACCAACGGAATTAGCAATTTTAAATAAGGCTGTTTGATTTTCTAAATTATAAACTGCGCCATTTGCTGTTTTTGGGTAAATGATAAATTCGTAGGTGTCACCCTCGTAGTAGTTAATATTATATGTTCCTGGAAATGCCATGTAGTCCTCCTTCTTAATTATATCATGAAACAGATACGTAAATGCTCTTTATTTTAAGGCTTGCATCAAAATCTGTTCTTGCCTGCGGGACTAATCCAGAAGACCACAGAGACTTATCCTCAATGTAAAACTCCTGATCTATTGAAAAGTTATATGTATGCTGATATTTAAAGCAACCAACAAACTTTACTACAGAATGATCCATTCCAACAAAACTAGATCTTAGCCACAATTCTGTATTGTTAACATAAGTCTCTAATTCGACATTATAAGTTACCTTTACGATTGAGCCAATCTTTAAACCTCTAAATGTAAGCATTCCAGCGTCTTTGTTATAGAGTTCTGTTGATAGCGCTGGTAGGTATTCGCTGTTGCTGTATTTTCCTAAACAATCTACCGCCAAAGAAACCCATCCAGAATCTCCACGTGAAATACCTAAAGAATATGCAAATATGTTTTTATTATGATAACTTGCCCATCCTGGCTGTTGTCCAGATACTGAGACTAATGATTGACCATCTTTTCCTTTGGCTCCTGTATCTCCTTTTGGGCCTGGGGGACCTGGAGGCCCTATTTCACCCTTGTTACCAGTTGGACCACGTTCTCCTGGTGCTCCTGGAACTGGTATGTAAACAATGTTTGATTGTGATGACTCATTTGATTGCTGTAAGACTTTGCTGGCATACCCATCAGAAGCCCTTGTACCTTCTGGAAAGCCCATACTCTTGCTAACTGTCATTGCACCCTACCCCTCTTACTTATTGACTTTAAAAACCTTTACATCGCCATTTGAGGTAGTCACTCTTACTACTGGAGGGATGTTAATTTTGTTATTTCTAATTTTTACAACGGCCATTATAAAGACCCGCTAACATCGCCTAGTACTGAGATAGTTCCTGAAACTGGAGTCCAGACAACACTTCCCATAGTTACTTGTAGGTCAAAATTAAGATCTGCAACCTTTGATTTATACCCTGTTCCCCAATTTGTACTCATGTCTGGAGTTATCTTAACCTCAACAAAACCATTTCCAGGAACTGTGATTAATTCATCAATAATGTCTGTTTTTGGATCATAGGTAGAGGCAGCAAAAGTCCAGGTAGAGGTATTGTATCTTGTAACCTCATCATTTTCAAGGAAGTCAACAATAATCGAAGAAGAGTCTCCACGAATAACTGTCCATTTTATAATTGCTGGATCAGCGCCAAAGTTACCAATTGTAGATGCCATAATACAACATTATACCAGTATATAAAGAAATGCCTAATACCTAGACTGGGTGGGTATCAGAGAACAGAACTAGGTATTAGACTTAATAATTATATCATAAAACGGACAATCCAGACATAAGATTAAAGTTTATCAAATCGTTATAATTGAAGATGTCCGTTTTGTCTATTAAGTAATCAATTGTCAAAAGTGGGATAGTGTATACTTAAAATATATAAGAAAAAAGAACTATCTTTAAGGTTTAATATTTATATATCTTATATATTATATATATAGCAAATAGGCAAATTAGATTATTTATCGTTACTAGCAATGTGCTTAATTAGAATTTCATACATATCGTCGAGTTTCTTTTCTTGGCGATCTCTAGATTTAAAAGAGTCAATTCTCTGTTCGTCCAAAGCGGTTTCTAGTCTCGAAATTTGGTCCTTCATCGATGATCCAGAATTGGGTTTAAGTTCGCTCAAATAATGTCTTACCAACCATTTAATCGCAAAAGCAATTGAGGATACAATTGTAAGTATCGCTACTATTAGGGAGGCCCAGTCTTGGATTGTCATAACTATATTATTATAACCAGTGTTTTAAAAAATATTAAACGCTTTTAGTTCGTCGCCGAAATAGAGGTTATGAAACCACACTATAGACAATATATGAATGCAAGCATTCGGTATGTCTAAGTTAGTGCCACATTCCACAGTACGGTATAATAGATAGTCTAGGAAAGGGTATTTTAAATGTACAGAGATGAAGCAATTGAACTGATGTGTGATACTGTTAATAACTATAACAGACAAGCCATTGGACATGGAATGATGAGTGCTGAAGATATGGAAAATTATATTACAGCCAATGCAGAAAGTTTAAAGTTTATGAATTCACTACTTTATGACACACTTAAGGAAAATGGCGTTATAGCATAAATGGTTAATTATGATGTAGCACCTGTTCTGGTAGAAAGCATATTCTCTGATGAGGAGTATGCATTTTTGTATGACCAAATAAACAAGACACCAGACCAACAAATTAGAGAGGTAGAGGATACTGGATATATAGCAAGATCGGACCCTACCAAAAACTACATTGGCGAAATCATTAAGAAAAAAGTAGAAGATTTATCGGGACATGATCTTGAAAAGTATATGGTCCACCATGCTAGGTATACCTTAAAGTCAAACAACATTCCAAGGTTATATCCACACTATGATCGTGGACTAGAGTTTGCAACATTTACCATTAGCATAATTTTGGATTCAACTTTTGACTGGGATTTATTTTGTGAAGGAACCAAGTTTCCTGTAAAGAAAAATCAAGGTGCATTTTTTAGCGGGAGTCATCAAGTCCACTGGAGACCTCCTCATGAGTTTAAAGAAAACGACTATTACGATATACTCGTATGCCAGTTCAGGGTAAAGACAAATACAGAGCATTTAACAGATGAGCATAGATCAACTATGGATGATAAAGTAGGAGGATATGTATCTCAATACTATAGAGATTATCCACCATTTGGAGAAAATGGAAAAGAGTTCCTTCAGGAAGAATATATAGTCAAGGATAGAGGCATTACCGAACTATCCGAGTCATTAGGCATGCCTGCAGAGGCTTTATCTTATTTTTTAAGAAAATACGAGTTCCCCATGAAGAATAAATAGTGTATAATAAAGATATGCCTACTCCAGTCAAACCAGTTGTAATTGACAACATTTTCTCAGAAGATGAGATAGAGTCTATCTATAATTCAGTCGCAAAAGTCTTTGCAAAGGGTCTTGCCGATCATGATGATAAGTATTACTATATGACTAAGTTGACTAATAACGGCTTTGTTGCAATTTTAGATCCCTCGAATTTTAACTCAGAGATTAAAGACAAGTTTACAGCAACTGCAGCAAAGGTTATTGATAACCCTAGAGGCGTAGGATTTTTATTTGCTAGATATACATTAGACTCTGGATCATTTCCTTCACTTATGCCTCATTGTGATAAGTCAGAAAAGAAGATGGGCTTATACGGTACCGTCGAACTTAGAAAAACCTTAGATTGGGATTTCTATGTAGAAGATGAAAAATTTGATATGGCTTTTAATCGATCAGTGTGGTTTACAGGAACACACCAACCACATTGGAGACCAGATATTGAGTTTGGTCCAAATGACTATTACGATATTATAATTTGCCAAACAGTCTCATTGGATGACCAATATTTACTTACTCAAGAAGATAGAGATATCATGGATAGTAAGGCTGGAGAGACAGAGCAAAAGTATAAGCATCTTTTCCCTAAAGGACTTGCCAAACAATACGAAGTAGATGGCTGTCAGTAAACTTATTCAAGACCCTAAGTGGTTGCAAGAACAATATGTCGATAATGAAAAAACAATAGACCAATTGGCTCAGATGTGTAATGTAGATAGAAGTATTGTTATCTATTATTTAAATGAGTTTCGTATATACCGCAAATATAATAAGGATGTTCATCCTAAGCGTTGGTAGGTCTTCCTAAGTCTTCCCAGAAAATTTCTCTGCCCATGTTATCTGTAATAGGCATAGGCTTTGACTCACATTCAGCACATACCGAATCTGAAAATAATTTTACTGACAAGTTTGCATATTTAGGATCATCAAGGTCGTCCCAGGCGTTTTCAAAATTATCTAAAATTCCCATAGATCCATTTTACCATAAATCTGAATATTTTGTCTAGATGTATGATACACATAATGTAACAAAAAAAGTGAAATAAATAGTGTGCCCATAATAGACACACTACTCACCCCATCTAATTAGCCACTAGTGCCCTATGCTTTTTACCCTGTATCCACCCGCTATGAATTCCGATAAGCGGTGCGTCAATACATACCGCTTGCCCTTGGTGTAATGTTGCACTAAATAATTCAATGAATTCTAATACATGTTCTTTTGTATCGAATTCCATTCCTTTAGTAGTTCCTGTTGTTGTTGTTAATGTTACTTTTATCATTTGATCTTCTTTCTTGTAATGGTCTCTGTTGTAGTTACTTATTGTTCCCCCGCTAGCGAGGTGCGCTCTGCGCCTATCTAATTCGATTGACATTCGCATTTTGTAATGTTGATTGTGTTACCCTCTTGGGTAACTGTTGCTAGAGTATCACACTCATCACAAATGTAGATAAAATCTAATTCGTCCATAATGTTTCCCATTTTTACTTACTCGCTTTCTGTAGTGCGACATAGCGCTTGACTATGACTTGAGCCTTCTCAAATCCGTATTTGTTATTTAGTATTTGGCATTGGCGTAGGCTCAATGCGTATGTAGTAGGGTTATTCTTACTTAGTATGCTAGAGCCATACTCTGCTACTAGTTCGTTAGTTATTTCGTTAGTGTAGTTCATGATAGACTACCTTTCTTTTTATTCGATAACCTTGTGTTATCTTTTTGCTGACCTAGGTTATTTGCTCTTATTTGCTACGCTCATACTATTTCTAGTCTTATTTGGTAGGCTCAGAGGCTCACTAGGATTTCTTATTTAATTTTTTTGATACTGTAAGTATAGCATAAAAATGTCAAAAAGTCAAGTTTAGACACGGACAATTCGGACATTTCCTGTGTGATATGCGTCACATTCCAAGCGTGAAGCATAGGATAAGGGCTATCCCTACGCCTATGAAGGCTCCTATAGGGGCATAGTCTGCGTTCTCGTCTAGCCAATCAATCAATGCTGTAAATGGGTTCATGTTAGTAACCTTTCGTTTAGTAGTTATATTTTAACTATCTAATACTGCAAGTATAACATAGATACCCTGAAAAGTCAAGGCGACACGCCGTATATTTAATGTGATCTACACCACAGAAAAAGCCGACTCGAGTTATCCACATGATGCACATCACACTACGAATTTACGCTTAAGTTATCCACATGATGTACCTCACAGTGGCATTTGTCCACAATGTCCGTTTTGTACCCCTCGAAATGTCAGACCCCCCTGCTATACTTACTAGTATAAAGAAAGTCAGAAAAGGTTTCTGAACTAGAAAGGAATTCAAATGAATTCAACAATTATCAAGTGTGTAGAACACACACCATTCAAATCTGCTATCTCAGAAATTGCAGATACACAATTTACATTTTGTGAAATTTGTGAAAATAACATTGAGCGTTGGTATAACGATACTGACCCTGAGCGTCTACCTATGTGGACAGATTGGAAGGTTTCTAAATGACAAATAGAATTTTTGAACCTTTTGCTAGTGTAAGCAATTACCCTAAAGGCATGATGAACTTATGCCCTTGCGGTCAGGTTGTATTAGCCCCCGCCCTCTATCATGAGGGTCAGCCTTATTGGGAAAATCCTAATAAGTGTAAAGAATTATTCGAAGGAGTAAAATAAATGAAAACACTTCAGGAAAAATTAGACCTTGCTGCAAAAGCATGCGAGCCAATTTTAGCAGAATTGCTAAATGAAAAAACTGACTATGAGTTAGAACAAGAATTGCAAGAGCAATTTGATGAATACCTAAATGATTCGCATGACCCAGTAATGATTGCAGGAATTTTATTTTATCCTGCTGACATTCTAAAAGAATGCGACCCAATTGCTTATCGTGTTTTTCTAAATGATTTTGAATCGTATTTAGAAAACGAATAAATAAAAACCAAGATCGCAGAAATAAAAAACTGCGATTTTTGGAGCCGACGCACTCGGGCGTGTCGCCCCTGTTAAGATGTGATGTAAATCACCTCCGACACGCCGTGTTTGGATTTGACTTTTGAGGTTTCTTCTGCTATACTTCTAGGTATAGAAAAAAATAAATAAGGACAGATAAGGCAATGAGCCTAGCAAATAAATGTGACGAGTATCACAGTGAGCCTAGCAAATAAATGCCCTAAAATGTCAGTGCCCTATGGTAAGATAGTCTTATCAAACAAACGAAAGGAAGTCTATAAATGACTTACACTGTAACACTAGAAACCTTTTCAGGTTCTACAAAAAAAATCAACCTCGCCTCTAAGGGTGCAGTTGCTCAATTCATCTCAACCTACCCAACACAATTACCTGTTGGCGTATCTGTAAAAATCGCTTGCGATACTCTTGGAATTAGTGGCACACTTCGTGGCACTTCAACACTTACCCCCTCAAACTAAGAATAGGAAATAAATAAATGACAGTAGAAATCAAACACTCACTTCACTTCGTCACACTAGTAGACGAGACTCACCCAATAGGTAAGCAATTGCTTTCTCTTGAAAAAGAAATGCAAATTGTAATGCTTGAAGGAATGCTAAAGGACCTCTTAGGGCCTGCTCTTGTTCCAGTAATTGAGGACATAAACAAAAATGGTTCTTATGCAATTCTAAAGGCGGTTGAATAATGATGACACGCAAGGACTACGTGGCCACTGCTAACATTCTTTCATCTTTCAAAGATTTGATTGGTGATGAATTTACTTTCACTGATTTAGTTGATGAGTTTGGTTCAATGTTTGAAGCAGACAACCCAAAGTTTGACTTTTCAAAATTTAGAGAGGCGTGTGAAAATAATGGATAAATACTATTTTGATTTTGGAACAGTAATTGCAGTAATGATTGCGCTTATTGGTTCTATGATAGTGATTAGTTATGCTATGGTAGATAATTTTTATTTACGCCGTGAACTAAACGAAGCGTATCAAGAATTAGAAAATAAAAACTAAAAAGAAATCCTGAACACGATCTAAAACTGTTCCCAATTTTTGGGGCCGACGCACTCGGGCGTGTCGTGCTTTACGTACGATGTGATTTTTCTCACACACTTTGAGCGTCTCACTATTTGGATTTACTCGCTAGTAAGTTGATAATTTATGACTAATAGGCTAGACTTACATAGTAAGAAAAAATAAATAAGAAAGTCTATTTATCTACGGCGTGTCTAACACAAAATGTCAGCCACCTATGGTAAGATAGAATTATCAACAAAAAGAAAGAGGTACGCCCAATGGCTACTAAACTATACACAATCGAAAGCCTACTTGTAGGGAAAAACTATCGCTCACGCAATCGCCACTTTGAGGGTGAAATTGTATCCGCAGAAAAGCGTGAAGGTATTTGGTACGGAGAAAATACCGAAGCCTATCTAATCGAAGTCAATGCAAAAGGCTTGCGAAATAAGTTTGCAACAATCGCAGTAAAGGTTGGTGAATAATAATGGGATACATCGAGATTTTTAGAATTGACAATGAGGGTGCAGGTTGGATAGACTTGGACAATGCAACACCTAGCGAATTGCTAGATTTAGAAATTGGACTATTTCAGGAAGGGGCTATCTAATGGGAGTAATGAAAGAATTGCACTTAGAAATAACTACTTGCGACCTATGCTATGGCACAGGTTGGCTACACTTTGGAAATAGTTTAGACTATGATACAGAAAATTGCGACTGCAATCCACACCAATTATTTATCACTAAGGAGAATGACTAATGAATGACTATCTATACGCAGTAACCTCAACGAATGACAGTAGCCCTAGCCCTGAATGGGTTGGGCGTTATAGCGATGCACTATCTGCAGTTGGTGCGTTCATGGCGTGCAATGATTTTGGAGATGCAAAAGAATACCGCACAATCAACCTGTCAGAGCCTAGTGGCAAAATGCACACTAAGGTATTTTATCGTAATGGAAACGTAGGGGGTAAGTAAATGGGAAGTGTTACAGCAATTGGATTAGCAGATAGTGTATTGGATTTAGAAACGCAATTAGCGTATCACTTACAGGGTAATCACTATCCTCCCGTACCACTATCTATGGTTCAGCCTTGCATAGATGCTATTGACGCATACTATGATGAGGACTATGAGCGATTTATTGCTATGCCTGAAGGCGTATTCTATAAAGGAATGAGCCACGCTCCAGCAAGAGCAATTGTAGACCAGCACCACTTATCTTGGTTTATTGACCCAGTAGATGAGGAATAAAATGTCTGCTACAATGATTTCTATGGATTTAATACACGCAGACAATCTCAAGCCAGATCAATTGATGCTTGGTGATTTAATAAAAATTGGCGATGACATCGTTGAAATTGTTTTTATTGAAAGTGATTCTACTGGAGATAACTATGACATACAAACCGAAAATGAATTTGGTGAAAAAGAAGTAACGCAGTATAGTTATACTGATGAGATTCCTCTTTATGTTTTTATTGAAGAGGACGAGTAAAAGTATTTTTATGCACTTCCCCGCATAAAAATGCGCCGACTCCGACGGCGTGTCGTATGTGAGATTTATCACAATTACGTAGTTTGACATTTTTCCCCCTTGTATGCTAAGATTAGTTTATGAAGATACAAAAAAGCCCTGAGGAATTACGTAGACTAATGGAATTACGTCGCTCTAATGCTGCCTCTTTTGTGCCCTCTAAAAATAGATACAAAAGGATTAGACAAAGTACTAGAAAAATGCTAGACTTATCTAAAGAACAATAAAGGAGACCCCCTAATGACATATGAAAATGATGAAATGCTAGATGAATACTATGCAACTGTATGCCCCTCATGCAAAGAAAATGCGGTAGACGCATATGAAGAAAAATGCACCCATTGCTTACTAGAAGAAATGTCCGTACACTATAACGAAGACATTGCTCTAGAAATGAGCCTTGGCCTTGACTACTAATACACTTAAACTAAAACGCTCTAACGATAGAAAGGTGGCTAACCTTGTCACAAAAAATGGAAAGCAAGCAGCAATCGCAAATACCTTTGGCCTACCTGCTGGAAAGGCTTTCTCGTGCCCTGGTGCCACTAGTGTATGTGAAAGCGTATGCTACGCAGGAAAACTCGAAAAACTCTTCAAGGGCGTAAAGGCTAACCTATTACACAATTGGGAGTTACTAAAAGACGCTGATCATGACACGATGAGCCTGTTGCTTACTGATATGATAAATGATTTCAGGGCAGACTGTATCAAGAAAGACGCACCTATGCTATTCCGTATCCATTGGGACGGAGATTTTTTTAATGATACTTATACACAAGCATGGAAAGATGTCATCCTTAACAATACTGATATTCAATTTTGGGTTTACACACGTGTAAAATCTGCAGCGCTTATTCTAAAGGATATAGATAACCTGTCTCTTTACTTTAGTACTGATAGTGAGAATGTAAAAATTGGTGTTGATCTAAAAATAAAATCTGGTGTACGCCTTGCATACCTTGCTAAGAACTTTGCAATAGGACAAGCAGACATGAAAGAAATGATAGGCAAGCCTGGTGCTAAGTGTCCTGAAAATCTAAAAGCCATTCCACTTATCTCAACTAGTGGTAGCGCTTGCGTTTCTTGCTCATTGTGTGTATACTCTAAAGCAGACATAGTTTTTTCTGCTACTAAGAAATGAGATAATAAATAATGAAACTATTTATTGCAACGTGTATTCTTCTACTAATAATTTTTATTTATCAGTGACTTGACAGATCCCCGAAAATGCGGGTCGGCGGAAAATCTTTGATTTGTCAAGTTACGACACGCCTTTAAGATGTGATTAAGGACACACCCCAAAACCTCCACAGGATTTGTATTTATGACATTTTTTTGCTATAATTATTACATAAGGAAAAAACAACTACCCGAAAGGAAAGACCCCTATGACACTTCACGGATACACTTACCAAATTGGTGATTTATTTACAACCAGCAAGACAGGCGTTACAGGTCGTATCGCAGGTTTTACACCAATGTCTAATAAGGTTACCAGAGTTAGTCTAATCTTGGCAAATGGCGCACAAC
>Ga0209107_10000953_pt1 | contig 16422 bp, 35 predicted proteins | sample LakErihyJuly2011_2_FD_187460 | JGI IMG/M metagenome (GOLD analysis project Ga0209107, IMG submission 187460) | Freshwater microbial communities from dead zone in Lake Erie, Canada - CCB hypolimnion July 2011 (SPAdes) (version 2) | ecosystem: Environmental > Aquatic > Freshwater > Lentic >... | reverse complement strand
GTTCATACTTAGATGGATTGATCATATCCCCAAAGAAGAAATCAAGGATGCAGAATGATAATTTATTTAGATATGGATGATGTTGTTGCAGATTGGATGCCAGCGGCACGGGCCATTGTTAATCGCAATTGGGAATATGGTGAACGTATTCCAGATAGTGAATGGGAAAAGGTTAAGGCCAAGCAACGTTTCTATAGAGACTTGCCTTTAAAACCAGGAGCACATGAACTAGTTGAATACTGCCAAGACTTGCTGAGTAACCGCAAGATTGATGACTTGCGTTTCCTCACTGCCCTGCCACATGACTACTCTGTGCCATTTGCTGTGTACGATAAAGTACATTGGGCACACCAACATTTCCCAGGCATTCCAATGCTAGTTGGACCATTCAGTCACGACAAGTGGCGTCATTGCAAGCCGGGTGACATCTTGATTGATGACCGCACTAGCAACTGTGAAGAATGGCGCCGTGCAGGCGGACAAGCACATATCTACCGCACATGGGAGGCATGTAAACCATGGCTGGAACAACAACTTGAAGGCGCCAAACAAGCAAAGGCATGGTTAAAGAATGAGTACTACGAAGACGAGGAGTAAGTCAGCTGACGAGTATATTAATCATTGGTTGCGACACGTGAGACCCGAACCTAAGATCAAATGGCAACGCTTGCCAGGACTCAAACTACAAGCCTATGTGGATGAAATACAGCCAAGAGGGTATGAGTGCGGCCTACGTGAAACGGACATGGATCCTATATCGGCATGGACGGACGAATGCAACTGTGGTAAGCGAATGAGCTTTAATGTTTGGCAATTTAAAAACGAAAAACAAATCACTATGTTTTTAATCAAGTGGGCGTCATGACAGTTACACTACCTTATGATCCAGTATGGAAACCTTTGGAGTGGGCAAAGAAATATTGCCCAAGTTATATCACTAATGATCTGCATTGCGATGGATACAACACTTATGATAATACTAAAATTGATTATTTTTTTGGCAACGAAAAAGATGCCATGTGGTTTGTGTTAAGGTGGAGTTCATGAAACACAACTACGTTAAACACAGAGACAATGTGGGAGACTTGGAGTATTTTATTAGCAAGTTTGAATGCCGTGTTGAAGACAGTCGTGTGTACAATCAGTATGTGAGACCTGCACCTTATTACCGCGACTTCTGTGGCAGTGACAGTTTCCAAACGGAAACCAAGATCTTGCCCATGAAAGCCATACACCTGACTTCGGTCAATCTAGCAAGATTAGTAGAAGAGCAGGAACACTTACAACGGCTCACTGACGATCGTGAGTATAGCAAGAAGATATGGGCTGACGCAAGCAGAGACCAGATGGTACGAGATAAGAATCCCGCAGTGGAAAAAGCCTATCAAAAGTATCAGATGTTGTTGGAGTTGGCACGTAAATGAATATACAAGATGAAATGATAGAATTCAAAGCCAAACAGCTGAGTGATGAAATTGATCGTGAAGTGTTATGGGGTATGCTAGAAGGCATAGGATGGCACCGTGTTATGTTACCGCGTTTGACGGACAACAATCATGCTGTGGATATCGCACATTGGTTAGCATTAAATTGTAAAAATTCTCATGAACGCAGTGGCAGAGATTTCCTATTTGAAAGTGCCCGAGATGCTGATTGGTTTGTGTTGCGTTGGGGCACAACATGATGCCATTGCATAGTAATCTTGTGTTGGACCACATGTACCATGCTGTTGAAGTAGATAGTATTCCTACTTCTGTGTTGGTTTGGTTAGTGGACACATTTGGACCAGCAGGTCGTCGTTGGTTTCATCATAACAATAAAATTTACTTTTACGAAGAAAAAGATTGGATGTGGTTTGAGTTGCGTACATGAATGATAAAATCATACCTTTACCAAACGGAGATTTTACCACGGCCAGTTATCTCAAAAATCACTACTTCCAATCAAAACATTTTGGTAAACCAAAGGGGATTAGGATAAACGATTATATGATAATAGAAGACAAGGTTCACCAAATACACAGAGTGATAGTACATAGATTTCGAATGGGCGATGTTGAAGACCCGGACTTGTATGCCGCTCAGCCGCTATATGAATGGCAGGAAAGTGAAATGGGCAAGTGGATAATGGAGCGCAGTGTTGAAACACCAATGTGGCACAGACAAACTAATCCACATCATTATCACACAGAATATGCTGTGGAAGCATGGCTCAAAGGAGTGGATTACTCGTTTTGGGTTCTTAAGTGGGGCAACAACATTGACAGAACTGGTACTTTTAATGTATAATACATACATCGTAACTCAATTGAAAGAATAACATGAGCGGATGGAACACAATTCAAAGACTTCGTCATATTGAAGAAGAAATTGACAAAATAGGTTTTAAGTTTGCCAAGAGTAAGCACGGTGATTGGACAGATGATCACGGTGCCCTGAGCCTTGTGCCAAAGGATGCAGAAGCCCTACCCTTGTATAGCCGCGATGCTGAACTGTTTGTGGGCAGTTTGGAACGATTAGAAGATTGGCTGGCTGGCGTTAAATGGGCCAGAGATTACGACATGATGTGTCGAATCAGCACAGATGAAAAACGTTCAGAAGCAGAACAAAAGGTACGCAATCGGCAATTGATGCGTACACTCAAAGAAGGCAAACGGGTAGAAGGAGTTGAAGAATGAATCCAAAACATTTGTATACTGTTCGATGGACGCAACCGTATGCAACATATCAGATGCGTCCTTACCTTAGGCAACTGAGGAATGATTACGAACAATTGATCGAAGCTCAACTAGAGCGTAAACAATGGCCTGAGGCACAACAAGTTATAAAAAGGATAATGAAATTATGAATTGGTTTAAACGAATGGTAGTCAAATGGGTGCGTGAAGATTGGGAAAATGCTAGGCAAGAACAAGATTGCTATGCAACACCTAAAATATCAAATAACTCTATCAACGGCCGTGATGTCAACAGCGACCCCACACTACAGTTCAAAGTGTACAATGCAATCGGCGGCAAGGTTGTGGAGTTCAGTCGTTATGATCGTAAAAATGATCGTGCTTTCCATGATATCTATATTATCAGCAAGAACGAAGACTTTGGAGAGAAAATCGCCAAAATCGCCATGTTAGAAGTCCTAAAAGACTGATTGACTTTAAATAACTTAACCGGAGAACACTATGGACACGTTTTTAGAATTCCTGCCTTACGTGGCTGTTGCATTCATTTTTTATAACATTGGCAGTCATGTTCGCACATTTCAAATCATGCAGAACTTGGCCAAGCGTCCAGATGATTTTATTCAGATGGTTAACAAGATCAAAGATATCAATCAATCAATTGAAGTTGGCATGCCTGAAGATGCTATTGAAGTCAAAACTGAACGTGTTAACGAGTCGGTGTTTGCCTACGACAAAACAACTGGTGAGTTCCTAGCACAGGCACAGAACCTACATCATGTGATGGTAGCGGTTGCTGAAAGATTTCCGGGCAAGAAGTTTTGGCATCCTGAACTCAAGCAAGATAGCCAAACTGCTTGAGTTACTGTAACAGTTTTGTTATAATAGATACAGCTGATGAATTTCAGCATAATCTAAAAGGAAATAAAGATGAAATTTTTCAATCCAGAAACAAAAACTTACAAGTTGTTTAATGCAATGTACAATGGCGATGCCGTAACTGCTAGCCAAGCTGAAAAGCGTTTTGGTATCAAGAACATCAGTGCAGAAGTTAGCCGCATCCGTCAAAACGGTTATGCAGTTTACGCCAACACTCGTGTTGCTGGTAACAACGCCAAGGTAACAGAGTATGTTATCGGTACACCAAGCCGCAAATTAGTGGCCGCTGGTTACAAAGCATTGGCACTTGGCTTAGTTTAATCTAGGTTAATTGTTAGTCAAAAAGCCCAGCTTTGTCTGGGCTTTTTTTATAACTACATTATGATTAATAACATTTTAAAACCCACATTTGATTGGATAAAGGATGACTACCAAAGTAATAGAACTCGTTTTTATCTTGAGGTCCTTGCTTGGGCTATATCTATTGGTTGTGCTATCACTATGGCCGTCACCGTGCCTACTCCTCCCCTTTTTGTCTTGTACCCCATTTGGATTACAGGTTGTGCTGTATATGCTTGGTGTGCTTATAGTCGTCGTTCCTTTGGTATGCTCGCTAATTATATCCTTCTGGTCACCATCGACACCGTTGGATTGATGAGGATGATTGTGAATGGATGAAGATAAAGATTTAATAGCGTTTATTACAGATTTAGATATGGTGATAGCTGAACACCAAGACAAGTATCCTCCGCACAGTATTGCAGGAATACTGTTGAGTCGTGTGACACTATTAATGATAAATGATCCCGTGGTAGGTAAAGAGCTACTCAAATTTGTTTGGAACAAATTGGACGAATTGGAACAAAGCAACCCAGGACAATACTTGTAATGCCAGATCAACTACCACAGGCAGGCGACGAGTATCGTTCAGTAGACAAAGTGTTTACTGTAATAGCAGTTGGAGTTTGGAACGATATTCCAGACCTTTGTATCAAATACAAAAATCAACAAAATTTAGAATTTAGTTGTTCTTTGAATGCATTTTTGAGCAGATTCAACAAACAACAAAAGAAAAGTCCTTGACTTTCTTGTAGTTTGGTTGTACAATTAACGTATTGCAACAACACACACAGAAAGTGAACAATGGCTACTAAGATTTCAAAAACCAAACTTAAAGAACAACGCATTGCCAAATATTTGGCACCGTTTGCTACTAAGTTTGAAATGGAAGATTCGTATATTGATCTTCGAACTATGTCAGAAAATTATGCTGACGGAATAATTCCCAATAAAGATATTGGAGAAGCAGTAGCGGCGGTACTCGGCAATGCTCCAATGCCTCGATTAAGTGTTGATCCATTAACACTAAATGTTCCTAAGTTCGCCTGGGTTGCAATGGATGACATTGCTATTAAGCCTTCTTTTCAACGTGATGTTATGCCAAACCATGTTGCCAAAATCGAGTCTCTGTTTAAAGCAGAGACTATTATTGTGCCGTGTGCTATTAAAGATCCTGTATCAGGCAAATACTTGTTTTGGGACGGGCATCACACCACACGAGTATGTGAACGTCAGGGCTGGACTCATATGCCTTGCTGGTATACTGAAGCACAAATTGACGACACACATTCTGTAGAAGAAGCAACAAAGATTTTGATTAGTCATGCCGGTAACAGTATGATTACAATCAACAAGAGCGGCAAACGTGAATTGAGTTTATATGACGCACACATGATTGGTTTTGATTGCGGCCATTCTGAGCCAGTTGTTATCCAAAATATCTGCGATGCCAACAACGTTCGTGTACGTAAGGCAAGCTCTAAGGCAGGCGACATTAGCCACATTAACCATTTGTATGGTGCATATGGTCTTGTGCAATCTAGTTCAGGCATTAAAGGTATCTACCTTGCTCGCGCATTGCGTTTCTGTCGTGCTACCTGGCCTAAAGAGATTATCCAACCAATTGTCATGTTCAGTATGGCTCGCCTGTATCAACACACAGAGATGCAAACTGGTACATTGTTGCCAACAGCATTTGATGACGAGCTGGGCACTATTCTTAAGAAGAAGTATGGCCCTGCCGAAGTAGTACATGACGAACAAACTGGCTTTAAGGCGCAGTTCATTCACCAATTTGGTTCGCTTGCCGGTCACCCGGAAGTTGTTACAAGCGGTTTGATACTCACATACAACAAACATGGTAAAGGTGGCTACAAGTTAGCTCAGCCTGAAGCTGTGTATCCGGTGAAATAATGGAAGTTGTTGACTACATTCTGTACTTTAAGAAATGCCCGGGTGTAGATAAACCTCGACATTTCAAAGTAGGTGTTGCACAATTACACACAGCCCGCTCACGACTTGCTACATATCAAAATGCTGTTGGTCCAGTATGGACTGAGAGTTTCATGCGAGTATGGGTAGGCGATGGTAATCAAATTAAACTTGCCGAGAAAGCATTTAAACGTTACTTCAAGGATAAAATCTCAAGTGCTGAAGCAGGCCTTAGTGAATGGATATGTGAAGTAACATTGGATGAACTTCTGGCATACATTGACGAACTTAGAGAAGAACATTTTATAAAGTTCATTGATGCCCCTACTCAACTCCTTCCACTAACTATGCCACTATGTGAGGATCTTGCACAATGGTACGAAGAAAATAGACCACTAGAAGACTAGTTTATAAATATCTGCATGAAGATACTAGTTACAGGCCACGAAGGCTTTATTGGGAAAAACATGCTGGCCTGGCTTGCCCATGAGGAAGGCTGGCACGTTGATGGTTACGATTGGGACCCAAACGAGTTTCCCAATGTTGCCAGTTACGACTGGTGCATACATCTGGGAGCAATTGCAGACAATGCCAGTTATGATGTTGACACCATACTGAAACAGAACTTGGAATTTAGTCAGCGTCTGTTTCGCGAGTGCGACTCACATGGTGTAAATCTACAATATGCCAGCAGTAGCACAGTGTACGGCAACACCAAAGACTTCAGCGAGCATAGTCCGTGTAATCCACAAACTCCTTATGCGTGGAGCAAATACCTGTTTGATCGATGGGTGTTTCAACAAGAACAACACATAATGGTTCAGGGCTTTAGATATTTCAATGTGTACGGCAAGTACATGCACCTTAGAGGCAACAGAGCAAATGCCATTGAAAAGTGGCGCATACAGGCTCGCAAAGAAGGCAAGATCACAGTATGGCAAGACGCTGAAAACATACACAGAGATTGGACATGGGTTGGAGATGTTTGCCGTCTACATATAGATTTTATCAAGACTGTGAAAGGATCGGGCATTTGGAACTGCGGTGCTGGATTGTCACACAGCTTCTTAGATATAGCAGAAGAAATTGCTGAAATAGAAGGTGTAGAACTGGAAATAGAACCAATTCCGCAACAAGAACTAGCACGTTTTCGTAGCAAGACCAAAGCCAACTTGACACATCTAAAAGAAACTGTGGGTCGACGTAAATGGTTAAATGTATTTGAGTATTTAAATCAATAAATACATTACTATGAGAGCAAACGAATTTCTACCAGAAGAAGGCAAAGCCAGCCGTTCATTGTGTCAAAGCGGCAAACCAGACAGTCAATTGGGTGCAAGTCAATTGGCCAGTTGCAAGAGTCAAGGGCTTCGTGCTCGTGATGGAGAAAAGAGTCATTTGATAGGACATGGCGGAAGTGAGGTACGCATCAAAGTTGGCGGCAAACGTATCAAAGGCAAGAAATACGGCGGCCCATTACCCGATTACGGAACAAGGAAGGGCCAGCGATGAGATTCACTGAATTCAAATTGGTAGAAGCAAATTCAAAAGATACTATTAAAAGAGTACAACAAATGTTAAAGGATCTTGGTTACGATTTAGGACCATCTGGTATAGACGGAGTTGTTGGTTCTTATACGCAAAGTGCAATTGATGCTTACATGAACAAAACTGGTCCACAAGGACAAGCGGCTTCTAAAAAATCTAAACCTACCACAACATCTAAAATGCCAGTGAATGGCTCAGTAACAAGTGCATTTGGAAAAAGAAAAGCACCCACCGCTGGCGCAAGTACCAATCATCCAGGTGTGGATTTGGCTGCGTCGACGGGAACTCCTGTTCGTTCTCCTATATCAGGCAAAGTTGTTTATGCCAGCATGGATAACAATGCCTGCGGAGGAACTATTGCCATATCAAACGGCAATGAAAAACATCGCTTCTGTCACTGTTCTAACATCAGCGTCACTGTAGGGAAGAGTGTGGAACAGGGTGACGTAGTAGGACGAACCGGTGGCGGCCCGCGCGACCCAGGCCGCGGCGTATCAACCGGTCCACACCTACACTGGGAAAAATACGTTGCCGGCAATCTAGTAGACCCAATGAGTAACGTAGGATAAATCATGAGAGCAACTGAATTTTTAAAAGACAATATTCTAGGGTCAACCGCAGGACGACTATTAGGCAAGGCTTTCGGCAACGATAATAATGACGATATACTAGACAAGCTGACAAAATTTGTTGGATCACCAAATTCAGTAACGGTTAACAAACCATCGCAATCAACTAAAGTGGCCGACCCTTCGAGTGTTCCTGCTAATAAGAAAGACAAATATATTTCGCAGGCCCTGGTTAAATCTTATCTATCTACAAAGATGGACAATGTGCATGTTGCTGGAATCATGGCAAACATCCAAGCTGAAAGCAGTTTCCGTCCAGGTGTGATGGGAGATCGCGGAACCAGTGGTGGATTATTTCAACACCACGCTGGAAGATTTAGAAACATGGTAGCAGCCGCTGGAGGTCCTGACAATTGGAAAACAAACTGGCAGGGTCAAATTGATTTTGCACTGAGTGAGCCAGCTGGAAGAAAGTATCTTAATTTAAAATTCAGTAGTCCTGAACAAGCTTCTAAATGGTTTACTCTTTATTTTGAAATCCCAGCCAACAAAGAGCAAGTGGCCATCACCAGAAGCTTAAACGCCAATAGATTTGCATAACTAAATACCTGCATGAATCTAGTAGGTAATTTATTAATCGCTCCACCTGCCGTAAAAGGTAACTTTTGGTACAAGACTGTTGTTATGGTAACAGAACATAACTCAGGAGGAAGTGTAGGCCTTGTGTTGAACAAACGCAGTGAATTAAGTGTCAAAGAATTTGGAAATCAATTGGGCTTTGAAATGAACATTCCAGGGTTTGTATATGTTGGCGGCCCTGTTAACTCCAAAAATCTCAGTTTCTTGCATAGCAGTGAATGGTCAAGCAAAAACACCATGCGAGTATCTGAACATTTTTGTCTAAGTAGCGACGACGATATTTTACCAAGAATTGCAAAAGGCGACTGTCCAATATATTGGCGAATACTGTTAGGCATGTGTGGATGGGCTGGCGGCCAACTGCTGGGAGAAATCAAAGGCAAGCCTCCATGGAATCATAACCATAGTTGGTGTTTGGCTTCTAGTAATTTTGATTTGGTATTTGGTTCGGACAACAAAGATCAATGGTGCAACGCCATAGATCAAAGTGGTTTGGAATTTGCAAAAAACACATTATTGTAATAGCAGTTGACTTAAATACAAAGTGAGTGTAAAATAAACACTTCATAGGTTGGGTCTGTAACGCAACTTAAAGAGGTAACCAAAATGGCAGATGTTCTGCTCCTTAATGCTGACGGCAATCCCGTTAGCTACATGCCGTTAAGCACCCTGACATGGGAAGATGCTATCAAATACATGGTGTTAGACAAGGCCGATGTATTGATGTGGCACGACAGCTGGATTGTGCGTTCAGCCCGTTGGGAAACACAAGTACCCAGTGTTATGATTCTACGCGAGTACATGAAACCAAAGGTCAGTGTGCGTTTCAGCCGTAGCAATGTGTACCTACGAGACAACGGCGAATGTCAATACTGCGCTGAAAAGATTGAACGCAAAGAATCTACATTGGATCACGTGTTGCCTGTATCAAAAGGCGGTAAGAGTGTATGGGAAAACTGTACCACTGCCTGCGCACCATGCAACGCTTCAAAGAGCGACAAAGTCAAGGGATGGAAGCCACGAATCAAACCTTACAAGCCTGACTACTACGAACTTGTAAATAAGCGTAAGAAGCAAGGCTTCGTCAACGTGAGGTTTACAGAATGGCTACAATTCATCCAGTAAAAAGATTCCTATGGAAGATCCTAGGATTCGTCAGCTTGGGCATGGCGTATGTTGGGTTAATCACACCTGGCATACCCTATAGTCCATTTGTTGTGTTTGCGGCCTATTGCTTTGCCAAAGGATCACCCAAGATGCATGCCTGGTTGTACAATCACAAGATCTTTGGACCGTTCCTAACCAACTGGGGCGAGAAGCGTGTGTTTCCCACTCGAATGAAATACTTCATGCTGGCCATGATGAGTACCAGTTTGATCGTCATGAGCTTTACTGTGCCAGTTCGAGGTGTTGTTTACACAGGCATATTCATGATATGTGTGGCTGTGTGGGCTTGGCGATTTCCAGGCAGTGTGGCGGAACACAACAAGCGCATTGCAGAAGGACGCAAGATTGGATGGTTCAACAACAGCTTCTAAGATAAATAGTAGTTGTTATTAAGGACAATTATTATGAAAAAGCTTCTGGCTTTGTGTTTGCTAGTACCACTACTGGCGTTTGCACAAAAAACACCCCAAGGCGTCACATATGACGCAAAGATTTTGAGAGTAACGGATGGCGATACAGTTGTTATCGCCGCACCCTTTCTACCCTTACCACTCAAACCTGAACTTGCGGTACGAGTCTACGGAGTCGATACTCCAGAAAAAGGATTCCGTGGCCAATGCGATAGCGAAAAGTCTCGTGGCGAAGCCGCTAGCGTTTTCACTAAAGGTGTCATTAATGCCAGCCAACAGCGACAGGTCATTCTATATGGTTGGGATAAATTCGGTGGTCGTGTACTGGGAGACTTCATTCTAAATGGTGTCAGCCTACGTGCTCAACTGATTGCCAACGGCTTTGCTCGTGAGTATTACGGTGAAGCCAAACAAAGCTGGTGCAACTGATGAACCCCAATGACTATCCAGTATACCCCGAAGATGATGGCACAGATCGTCCAAGAAATCCTTACAGTCCTGTTTAAACAGTTATACATTGGATTGGCATTGTTTGGCGCCGGAATGGGCGGCATACTCCTAACATTTGAGGATATTAAAGACCTATGAGAGCAACAGAATTTATAACTGAGGATTGGAACAAAGTTAATCATAAAGATAAGACTGATGGTCTAAGTCAAAAAGCTGTCAATGCTTATCGCAGAGAGAATCCAGGCAGCAAATTAAAGACAGCAGTTACTACCAAGCCTAGTAAACTCAAAGCAGGCAGTAAGGATGCCAAACGCCGCAAGAGTTTTTGCGCCCGTATGAGTGGCAACAAAGGCCCAATGAAGAAGCCCAATGGTAAACCTACTCCTAAAGCATTGGCATTGCGTAGATGGAACTGTGAAAGTGTAGAGGCCATGGTGGACTTGATCATAGAAAACATGGATCATGCCAAGGACAATCGAGCAGTGCCAGAACTCAAAGCCGCACTGTTGGCCAAGAAGTCTACTTTACAAACAGCCACTGATGATCAAGTGTATGACATTATAGATGCAATAATGACACGTATTGCCAAGTCACATGGCATTAGCGGACAGAAACTACATGACATGTGGGTTGACAAGTATGATCAAATACCCGACACTTGGATCATGAAATGAGAGCAAGTGAATTCATAACTGAAAAGAAAAAGCGTAAGAAGACCAAAGTACGCAGAGCCGCATACGGTCCCGGACTGTATGGCGGATATGGATATTTTTCAAATTATGGCAACAGCGATAGTACCAGCGATGGTGGTGGAGATGGCGGCGGTGAAAGCATACATGAAACTGCCATGATGGGCAAGATTGAGGACTCAGGCAAAATTATTCGCATCTTGAAGAAAGCACACACTGTGCCATTCAGTGATGAAAAAAATTGGTTACTGGTAGATATGGATCCTGCCAAAGGCAACAAGGGGCTGGGTATCAAATGGATACCTGCTGACACAAGATTTACCTGGGTAAGGCCTTATAGAGACTCTATAGATGAAAACTTTAACGATGACGCAGAAGAATACCGAGCACATTTGATAAAGACCTTGCCAAAGATGATGAAACTTTTTGCCAATATTGGCAAAGGGTGGATACCCAGCAAAGAACAAATGTTAAATGCTGTTGACACTGCTTATCGAGTTATGAAACATACTGGCGATGCTAAACAAGCAGGCAAGGTTCTGATGGATGAGTTGAACGCTTTATACAGAATGAGTCAGGGTAAGAAAAGTGTAGATGAAAACTTTGCCGATGGTCGTAATCCCCAAGACAACGGAGATGCCAAACGTCACGGTGTCAATACCAAGGCAAGTGTGAGTAGCTTACGCAACACTGCCAAACAAGGCGGCCGCAAAGGACAACTAGCCCATTGGATGGCCAATATGAAATCAGGTAGAGCAAAGAACAAATGACAAACGCAATAAAAACAATTCAGGAACACATGGGTATGGATCTAGCACAGATAGAATTATTACCTTATCTAGATGATGACCAATTGAAAATGATTGAACAAACATATCAGTCAGTGTACGATATACTGACACAAGTAAACAGGATGGATACACAATGAAACGACTATTGGCAGCATGTGCATTTTTTGCACTAACTGGATGTGCCAGCATTATGGAATACATTCCCAGTTCATGGGATGTAAACCAAGCCAAAAGCATCACAGACATACAACAACAGGTTAGGCACTTTGATTGCAAGGCAGATTTGAAGCCACAAGTTGATCAGCTGGCCAAGAATGTAGAATGGTTTGATATCTACAGTCAAACCAAACCCACACGTGATATCAACAAACTGACTGGTACCATTACTGACACTGTTAAAGAACTACAGGAACGTGTAGCTAAAGGCCCGGTGAGTCCATTGTACTGCGACCTTAAGAAGAAGATTATACAACAACAAGCAGACATACTGGCTAAGTCAGTACAAGGGAGATTCTAATGAGCGCACTAGCAGAATTAATGAATAGTGGTAACACATGGGCCGCAGAACGTGCCCAGTATGCATTGCAAGTACACGAAGCTGTGGGTGCTGGACAACTAAGCCCTAGCGAAGCCAAAGAGATCTTACAAGATTTGATTAGTACAGACAAATTGGAAGAAGCGGCAGCTGACCAACAAGCAACTGCGGCCTTAGTGTACGGTGTTACTCAACTGATCAGTTTGTATTAAACAACTTAGACAAAGCTAGAACCAAGTCTTCAATCATTCCATCATCGTGAAACGGAGTAGGTGCAAAACGTAACCGCTCCGTTCCCACATCCACTGTGGGATAGTTGATAGCTTGTACATAGATGTTGTGGTCATTCAACAGTGCATCGCTCATGGCCTTGGCCTTTTTAGCATCGCCCACAAACACAGGCACAATGTGACTAGTGCTACACTCCATAACAGGAATGCCTGCCACTGTTAATCTACGTTTTAATGTGGCAGCACGTTCTTGATGTTTCTCTCTTACTTCAGGATGGTCTTTCAAATACTTAACAGCGGCCATGGCACCAGCACAAGTCACAGGACTCATTGACGTTGTAAAGATAAAGCCAGCGGCCACACTTCGAATAGCGTCAGCTACAATTTTGTCGCAAGCAATATAGCCTCCTTGAACACCAAAGGCCTTTCCCAAAGTTCCGTTGACTATGTCTACTTTGTCTTCAAGCCCTAGTTCTTCTATTTTGCCGCCGCCAGCCTTACCATACAAACCAACTGCATGTACTTCATCAATGTAGGTAATGGCCTTGTATTTTTCGGCCAAACGGCATATCTCTGCCATGGGACTAACATCACCGTCCATGCTGTATACACTTTCAAATACCACACAAGGTGTCTTGCCTTGTCCCCAACTGATTTTGAGTTTTTGTTCTAGATCATCTAAGTCGTTGTGTTTGAACACAATTTTATCAGCTTTGCTGTGTTGTATGCCCACAATGATTGAATTGTGATTGTTGCTGTCGCTGATGTATTCAATGTTGGGAATGATCTTGGCCAGTGCTATCAAGGTCCATTCGTTGGCCACATAGGCACTACTGAACAGCACTGCTTTCTCTTTTTTATGCAAAGTAGCAAGCTCGTGTTCCAATGCCACATGATAGTGACTGGTGCCACCGATGTTGCGTGTGCCACCGGATCCTGAACCTGTGTGGTCGAGAGCGGTGTGCATGGCATCCAACACCACTTTGTGCTGACCCATGCCCAAGTAGTCGTTGCTACACCAGTTCACAATGTTCTTGATGTTGTACGGACCGTACCAAATGGCATTGGGGAACTTGCCATTCTCACGCACAATGTCATTAAACACGCGGTATTTGCCTGTTTCTTTTAAGTCTGCTATTAGTCGTTCGAAAGGTTCTTTGTTGATCATAGTGACAGTATTTAAGCTAAATATTGCTAGAGGATCAAATAATGGCCGCCACAAGAAATTATAGATATATTTGTCAAGTTCATGGATCAATGGTAGGCATAATTACCATCAAGGACATATCGGCTATTTAAGAGCTCGCTAGATCAATATGGCAATGTTGACTCTGCTTACTACCACAGGAGAATACAACGCCACAGTGACCATACAGGGACCGTGCGGTGTGATACTGATACGAGATTTGGTTTGGATGCCACTGGACCGTCAGGACCTGTTGGAAATATGCTATTGGGAATCTTGGGCAGTGTTACAGGGTGCGTATCACTGCTGTTTTTCAATTCCGGGTAAAGTTGCGCTGTTGCCACCAAATTAGCCAAGGTGTTAGGTGTGCCAGCATCATGATGCCCCACATGGCGGGCATTTGCCAATCATGTCCGCAAATTGCACTAGGCACCGAGAGACTATAAACAAACCCTGCAAAAAATAGCACAGCAGGCGACAGTGTTAACAAGGTATAGATGGTTTTCATACAATATTTATCCAGCACAATAAACGCTAAATACTGATAGAGGATCAAAAACATGGCCGCAAACGGAATATCAGAACTATCAACCAAAGCACTAAAACAAGTGGCTAAACTTGACCTAGCACAGGCTAAACGACAAGGTAAAACAGTGGCCACAAATGGAACAATTAGCGGATCAGTTGATTCTACTAAAAACTATTATCGTGCTCGTAACACTTACGACATCACACAATTGCCAACACAATACACCAGCAACAATATAACTAACAATACTAATGTAGTTGGATTAGTAGCTGGCCGCCCTTGGGCAAATCCCGCTAATATATACACTTTTTCTCAAGCATATTGGGAAGCATTGAATCAAAATGCCGCTCGCATGTCAACACCGACTGGCAATGCCCAGTACTTTGCTTGTGATGTTTATGTAACTCCAAACAATTCGTATGCAGTTAATATAACAGGTGCTGGCAATAGTTTTGATGTGGGCAATTGGTTTTTAGTTATAGGAACTGATCTGGGCGGAACAAGTCCTACTAATGATCTTAAAATTACAATAACATCGTTAAATACGGCAGGAGTGATTGCTACCGTTTCAGCATCAGGCACAGGCGTTTATCTTGTTTAATAACAAATGGAGAATTTAAAAAATGATACTTGATTTTCCAGCAAATCCCAATATTGGCCAAATTTATATAGGTGCTAACAACATCACTTATACATGGGATGGTATCAAATGGACTGCTGTTGGCAGTTTAAACACAGCCACTCCTTATATCATTGCACCAGCAACAGCTTCACAACTGGGTGGAGTAAAAATTGGGGCCAATATCAGTATTTCTAATACTGGTACAATAAGTGTAGCAAACCCACTTAAATTAAGTCAAACAGCACCACTTACTCCTAGGGAAGGAGATTTGTGGTGGGATACCAACGATGGTAATTTGTTTGTGTATTATTTGGGTGCTTGGGTTGCCACAGTTGCCACAGTTATAGGACCAGCAGGACCCCAAGGGCCCCAAGGACCAGCAGGCGTAAGCAATGTTCCTGGACCAGTGGGTGCAAGAGGAGAACAAGGCGGCGCTGGTGCAACAGGCCCTCAAGGACCTCAAGGAGCACAAGGCGCAGCCGGCAATTTGTCTCTCGCAACAGCCACTAGTGCAGGCGGAGTGAAACCAGGCAGTGGAATCAACCTTAATCCTATTGACGGTACAATCAGCGTTCCTTTTGGTGCTGGAATAAATACAGTAGTGGATATCCCAGACGTAAACTCAACATCAGGCGGCGCGGCATTGAATGACGGCGCATTGTTGATTTATAATTCCAGCAGTGAACGTTGGGATACAGTACAGAATTTAAGATCCAACGAAATGGATGGTGGATTTTTCTAAAATACGGAGCGGTTAAATGGCTATTGAATCAAATATTATAAAGATTAAACGATCAGGGACTAGCGGCGCACCAGCCTCGCTAAAACTGGGTGAATTAGCCTATAGCTACTTAACAGCCAGCGGTAATCCCACTAGCAACGGTGGTGACAGACTATTCATTGGTGCAAACGGTGTTAATGGTGGAACTGGCAATGCCAATGATGTGATTGTTATTGGCGGTAAGTATTTTACAGACACGTTGGATCATGAGCGTGGCGTACTCACCGCCAGTTCAGCACTGATCGTTGATGCTAACAAAAAACTAGACGAGCTCTTAGTTGATAACTTGTCGTTTAATGGCAATAGCATAATCACTACAAACGTTAATGGTGACTTGACACTTGCTCCTAACGGTACCGGCAGCGTATTGTTAACTTCCAGTAAAGTCAGCACCAGCACCAGCACTGGCGCATTGGTTGTTACAGGTGGTGTTGGTATTGACTTTACTGG
>Ga0209107_10000952_pt1 | contig 16434 bp, 16 predicted proteins | sample LakErihyJuly2011_2_FD_187460 | JGI IMG/M metagenome (GOLD analysis project Ga0209107, IMG submission 187460) | Freshwater microbial communities from dead zone in Lake Erie, Canada - CCB hypolimnion July 2011 (SPAdes) (version 2) | ecosystem: Environmental > Aquatic > Freshwater > Lentic >... | reverse complement strand
ATTTTTTCATCGGTGGTGGCGGTTATTTGCTGCAAAACTGCCTCGCCATGCCCCGCATATAGGCTAAGGGCAGATTGCATTGCCTCGTTTGCCGCCTGCTGCCCGCGGCAAATTTTTGTTGCCTCAAAAGCTAAAAGATCCTTAACTTTGTTAATTTCACTGCCTTTTTGAGCGCAAAGTTCTTCAATTTTTGCAAAATCTAGCTCGGTGAAGGTTTTTAGCATTTTGTTAACATCGCGGTCGTCTGTATTGCGAAAATACTGAAAGTAATCAAAATTGCTGAGTTTTTCAGAATTTAACCAAACCGCCCCCCCTTCGGTTTTTCCCATTTTTTTGCCGTCAAAAGTTGTAAGAAGCGGAATTGTAAGCCCATAGCCCTCAACATCCAGCTTTTTGCGAACAAGCTCTGTGCCGGCGGTAATGTTTCCCCACTGGTCGCTCCCGCCCAGCTGAATTAAGCAGTTTTTGTTTTTTGCCAAATAGTAAAAATCGTAGCCTTGCATAAGGCTGTAGTTAAATTCGGTAAATGTAATACTTTGCTCCCTTTCTAGGCGAAGTTTAACGGACTCCAAGCTTAACATCCGTGCAAGCGTAAAATGCCGCCCCACTTCGTTTAGCATATCAATGTAGCTAAGCCCAAGTAGCCAATCGGCATTGTTGACAAACTCAATTTTATCGTCAAAGCCAGCAAAAATTGCCCGAACGTCCACCTCAATGCCCTTGCGGTTTAGCTCAATTGTTTGCTCGGTTATAAGGGGGCGTTCTTTGTCCTTGCCGGTTGGGTCGCCAATTTTGGTTGTTGCCCCGCCAAGTAAAATTATGGCTTTTAGCCCCATTTTTAACAATCTGCGTGCCATCATAAGCCCGCTTAAATGCCCTACATGAAGCCCATCTGCGGTTAAATCAATACCAAAATAAAAAACCGCCTGCCCTTTGTTAATTGTTTGCGTTAGTCCCTCAAAATTTGTGCAGTCCTTTATTAGCCCTTGGGTTTGTAGCTGGAGAATATTCATAAATTAATCATCAATATTTATTAAACTTAGAATATTGTTTGCAAGTGATTGGTATATACGATGGCTTTCTTCAATATTGGGTTTGGCGCCTAGCTTTCTGCCTTTTGCATCTTCTCGCTCCCATCTTGCCTGTGCCGACCAAGGTCTATGATGCTTTCTTTCTAGCTCAAACATTGGCAGCGACCATTTTTGTGCAACAGGAGCAATTGTATTGTAGTTTGCAATTTCAGCAAGAGTATAAGGTCTATTTTTAATTCGTGAAGAAAAAAAATCTTTTGAAATACACATTGATTTTTTTTCAAGTTCAACAATTAATTTTTTATTCACAATGCTATCAATTTTCTCCGCCCATTCTCTGTAAGCCAAAGTCATTCTTCTTTGTTCCGTATCGCTATCATCTTCATCGTCATAAACTCTAAAATTTGACGAAATAACACCAAGAAATTTTGGGTTTTTTTTGGGTAATCCAGCATTGGTTCCGTCTTTAAATGGCATAATATCGTCAATCCATTCTGGCAAAAAATCGGAAAGAGAATCGATTGCTTGATAGCAAAAAAAATCTGGATAAGTTGGAACGATAAAATAATCGGAGCTTGTAAGTAAAATTTGATTAGTTGCCGACATACTGGGGGCAAGATCAAGTAAAATAATATCGTATTTTGCACCTGCATTTTTAATAGTCCAATACAGCGATGAAATTGTTGATTTTAAAGTTGGTAATGAACTTGCTGTTTTTATTGCTGTTGCTAAAATCATATCAAATTTAGCAAAATTAATGTGTCCGGCAAATAAACCAATATTATCATTTTTGTAGGCGGTTAATTTTGTCATTTTAAGGTTAGAATTTCCCCCGGGAAGTCCAAATTTATCAGCAAGAGATGAATAAATATTTGAATTATCAACATCTTTATAAAATTTATACAAACTATCATAGTCCTCGTACCCAAGAGACATTCCGGTTAGGTTGCATTGTGGGTCGCAGTCTACCATTAGCACTTTTTTGCCAAGTTTTGCAAGCATGCAACCCATATTAAAAACACTTGTTGTTTTTGCAATACCCCCCTTGTGGTTATAAACGCTAATTAAAACACTCATATATAGTTATCAAATGAAATATTAATATATTGTTATTTATAATTAAAAATGCAAGTAAATTTTGTTGTTTTTAAAAAATTGGTGGTTATTATGTTTTTATTAATTTGTTTGTAAAAAATATGAAAAACATCAATCCTAAGCGAATCCTCTACAAAATTTCGGGCGAATGTTTAATGGGTAACACGGGCTACGGGCACGATTTTGACACAATAAAAGCCCTCTGCATTGATATAAAACAAGCACTAACACTTGGCATTGAAATTTGCATTGTTGTGGGTGGAGGTAATATTTATCGTGGGGCAAAAGCCGAGCAAGCGGGAATTGAACGCACAACGGGCGATTATATGGGAATGCTAGCAACAGTGATGAATGCAATGGCGCTGCAAAATGTTTTGGAACAAAGCGGGGTTGCAACAAGAGTTTTATCGGCGATTCCGATGGCTTCAATTTGCGAGCCTTATATTCGCCGCAAGGCGGTTAGGCATCTTGAAAAGGGTAGGGTGGTAATTTTTGCCGCGGGAACGGGCAATCCATTTTTTACAACAGATACCACCGCAACACTAAGAGCAATGGAAATGGGCTGCGACATACTGGTAAAAGGCACAAGCGTAGATGGTATATACAGCGAGGACCCAAAAAAGAACCCAAATGCCATTCGCTACGAGCACATTTCGCATAAGGATGTTATTGAAAAGCAGCTTAAAATTATGGATATTTCGGCAATTTCTCTTGCATCCGACCGCGGGCTAAAAATTGCAGTTTTTTGCATTAAGCAAGATATGCCTCTTACAAACTTGTTGCAAGGTAATGCTCCATTTACAATTGTGGGGTAGGTAAAATGTATGTTTGAGGGCGAAAAATATTTAAAAATTGCAATAAAACAGGCGCAAATTGCTCTGCAAAAGGGCGAAATGCCTGTGGGGGCGGTGTTTATTTTAAAAAACTATCCCTCAAATGGTGATGTATTTATTACAAAAGCCCACAACAAAACCGCTGGGCAAAATAGCAACCTTGCACATGCCGAAATTTTAGCCATCAACAAAATGTGTAAAAAGCTTGGGATAAACAATTTTTACGGATTAGATGCCACAATTTTTACAACCCTAGAGCCCTGCCTTATGTGCTACGGATTTATTGGGTTGAGTAAAATATCTCAGATTATTTTTGGAGTAAGAAACGAAAAATTTGGCTTTTTAAACAATGTAAAAACCCTTGGCCCCCTGCCTCAATACAACACCCACTATCTCTACGGCTTTTGCGAGTCGCAAATTACCAAGTTAATGGGAAGTTTTTTTGAAAAAAATCGTGAGAGGTAAAAATGGTGTGATTTTTACTGACTCGCACTACTTCTTGTTTCCGTCCCATTTCTTGTTATTCCCACCATCTTCCATCATTCTCGCGAAGACGGGAATCTAGTAAAACATTTGCAACATTGCATTGTTAAAAAGATCCTGACATTCAGGATGAGAGGTTTTTAGCCATTGTCATTCCCACGAAAGTGGTAATCCAGTAAGGTAATACAATGATTTCCTAGAGTCCCGCCTGCGCGGTAATGACAAAGTTTTGTTAAAAGACTTCACGCTCTAATTATCTTTGGCCTCTCCCTTAGGGAGAGGGGATTTACTTCCCCAATTCCCCGTTTTCAAACTACAAATAAATTTCCGCCTGCGCGGGAATGAGAAAAAAAAGAGTGCTAGAATGACAAATGAAAAATGGTGGAGGAAATTATGGCGGCTGAGAGGTCTCGCCTCACCCATAATGTTGTTGAATTTATTTTGGTTAAGGATTTAGATCAGTAAAAGCTCAATGAAAAATAAATAAAACTATCCAATGTGATTAAATTTTTTTGGTTTGTTGTTTTCAGCTAACTTAAACTCTCCAGCAAAAAGCTTATCGGCAAAACTATCAGCGAATGTTTTTATTTGATATTCATTCCACTTTTCAATTGAACCTGATTTCATCACGAATTTTTTGTAACAAAGCGAATTGTTTCTGTAGACCATTCATAGTTATTCTGCTGTCGTTTTTTATCATTTTTGTTAATGTGTTGCACTCCTTACTTAGGGCATCCACGGCCGTAGTATTTTTCACTTGTTTATCGTTGATAAGTAGATTACAAAGCTCTTTTTTAAAAGCCTCCTTTTTCTCATCGGAACCAGTTTGTTTCATTTCGTTTTCAAGATTTTTTATGGTATCAATGTTTTCATTCAATGGTTTTGGTATTTGCATTTCATTTTCAATTAGTTGATTTATTTTCGTTTTTTGATCATTGCTCATGAAAATATTATTATCTTTTAATTCGTTCAATGTTTCAATACGCTTCGTTACTTGTTCTGCAAGCTTCAAATACTTAGTGTTAATTATATATTTATCTATTTCCCCCGAATGTTTTTCATATTGTTGGGGTGGGGAAGTTGTATTAGTATTATCATTAGGCTTTTGCATCAAATTTAAAAAACTTGATGCAATTTCATCTAACCCGCGTTCTGTTTTTGGTAAAATAATTTTCAATTGAGTCCGCAACAGTTCTAGCTCATTCGAAGAGTTTTTAATTGTTGCTTTATTTCTTTTATTTTGTAATAAAGTTGCTGCTTCGGTAGTTTGATATTCTCTAATTTTATCCTCTACTTCCTTGATTTTTTTAATAGTTTCGTGTTTTAGTTCTGGTTCTTGGTTAAGAATTTTGCTGGTCTTTTGTGTTAAATTTTTAATCTCTTTCGTAAATTCTGCGACTTTTTCGTTGCTTGCTTCTTTTCGTTGCTTTAATATCTGATTCTCCGAAGAGCCAAATAAATTAGATAGCTAATTAAAAAAACATATTTTTTTTGTTTCCGTTCTAGCATTATTAGGAGGTGTAGCGATAAAATTAAGTAAAAAATAAATAAATCATTTTTTTATATACACAAAAAGTGTAACTCATTTAATTTTAACTTGAAAGAAAAAAATAGAAAATTTCTAATTTTTGTATAATTTGCATTTTGTAGTGCAAATATCATTTATGCAAAAGCATAAAAAATAAAAAATAATTGACAATAAAGAAAAGGGAAGTAGAAATGTTTTTATTGAGTTTTTGTTCTATATAAAAGATGAGTTCAGCTATTAAAAAGGCAGTTACTGCCGAGGATGCATTGTTTTATCATCAATTTCCCACCGCCGGAAAAGTTAGTATTGCCCCTTCAAAGCCAATGGGTAGCACGAGGGATTTGTCGCTTGCTTATTCTCCGGGGGTTGCGTTTCCTTGTCTTGAAATTCAAAAGGAGCCTTTGGATGCTTATAAATACACATCAAAGGGTAATATGGTTGCTGTAATATCAAATGGAACGGCTGTTTTGGGGCTAGGCAATTTGGGCGCCATGGCAAGTAAGCCGGTTATGGAAGGCAAGGCCGTGTTATTTAAGCGATTTGGCGGAATTGACGCAATTGATGTTGAGGTTGAAAGCTACGATATTGAGGAATTTTGCAACATTGTTGCTAAAATTGGCGAAAGCTGGGGCGGTATAAATTTGGAGGATATTAAATCGCCCGAGTGCTTTGAAATTGAAGCAAGGCTTAAAAAAATGCTAAAAGTGCCTGTGTTTCACGATGACCAGCACGGCACGGCAATAGTTGTTGCCGCGGGAATCATCAACGCCTGCGAAATTAGCGGCAAAAAAATTGAAAATTTAAAAGTTGTTATGAATGGCGCCGGCGCTGCCGGAATTGCCTGCTTAAAGCTTATTTTAACAATGGGTATTCAGCAAAAAAATGTTATTATTTGCGATAGAACCGGCGTTGTGTATAAAGGCCGAAACGATATTCCCGTTGATGATATTAAATATCAATACGCCGTTGACACAAAGGCCCGCACGGTATCTGAGGCTCTTGATGGTACCGATGTATTTATTGGTCTTTCGGCAAAGGATGCTATAAATAAGGACTCCATTAAAAACATGGCAAAGGACCCAATTATTTTTGCGATGGCAAACCCTGACCCTGAAATTCGCCCTGAGGATGCCCTTGCTGCTCGCCCCGATGCAATTGTTGCAACTGGTCGAAGCGATTATCCAAATCAAGTAAATAATGTTATGGGCTTTCCTTACATTTTTCGCGGTGCCTTGGATGTTGAGGCAACCGATATTAATGAGGAAATGAAAATTGCCGCAGCACTTGCAATTGCAAAATTGGCTCGTCAACCTGTTCCTACCGAGGTTTTAAATATGTATCCCGACCGCAAGCTTGAATACGGTAAGGGTTATATTATCCCCACCCCGTTTGACCCACGCCTTATAACGGAGGTTTCTATGGCGGTTGCAAAAGCCGCTATGGAAACTGGCGTTGCCCGCAAAAAAATTGAGGACTGGGACGCCTACAAACAAAAATTGCAATCCTACGTTAACCCAACTGCAAATGCAATGAGTATTATTACAAAGCAATTGCAACAAAAAAAACGCAAAATTGTTTTTGCCGAAGGCGAGGAGCTTGAAATTATCAAGGCTGCAATTTATATGAAATCAAATGGCTTTGCCGAGCCAATTTTGGTCGGTAAGGTTGATAAAATTGAGGAAGTTATGAAAGCTGCCTCAATAAAAAGCCTTGAAGGCGTTGAAATTATCAATGCTGCAATTTCCACACACAACGACAAATATATTGACACCTTTTACGCAAAAACCGCACGCAACGGAATGCTCCTTCGCGATTGCGAAAGGCTTGTTAAAACCGATAGAAACATTTTTTCTGCCTGCATGGTTGAAGTGGGTGATGCCGATTGTATGCTTACAGGCTACACCCGCGGCTATATGCACACTTATAACGATATTCGCTCGGTTATTTCGGCTAAGCAGGATGCCGTTGTGTTTGGTCTTTCGGCTCTTATTAGCGGCAATAAAATTATTTTTGTTTCTGATACTGCAATTAACGAATTTCCAACCGCTGAGGAGCTTGTGAAAATTGCCGAAAAAACTGCGCACAAAGTTCGCACATTTGGTATTACGCCTCGCGTTGCATTTATTTCACATTCAAATTTTGGGTCAAAACATGGGGCTGGCAATCAGCGAGTTATGGATGCAATTAAAATTTTAGACGGCAAAAAAGTTGACTTTGAATACGAAGGTGAAATGACAATTGGCGTTGCCTTATCTGAAAACCCAAAAAAGCACTATCCATTTAACCGTCTTTCTGGCAGTGCAAATGTTTTAATTATGCCGGGTATGCACTCGGCTTCTATTTCTACAAATCTTGTTAAGGAATTCACGGGTGGAGTGTTAATTGGCCCAATTTTAAGTGGTCTTGAGCATTCTGCGCAAATTTTGCGAATTGACTGCGATTTTAATTCTATTATCAACCTTGCTAGCCTTGCTTGTGTGTATTCTAAATAGTATTTATATATTTGTTTTATCATGAAAAAAATTGCCATTGCGTCTTTATTGTTGCTTGTGCTTTCTTGCAAGCCTGTAATTAAGGATCTTAATTTATATCACAAAAAACCAGTTGAAAATACCGAATTTATGCCAAGCGGGGAGCAGCTTAGTAAGTCGGTTCCATCAATTGTTGTGTTTGAATTTGCCGACAATACCGAATATGCAAGCAAAACGGGGCTAAAAAAGTTTATTCCTGTTAAGGTTGAATCTACCCTTTTGTCAAAAAAACTTGCAAAAATTTTATCGAGGGACTCCTACAAAACCCTACAAAACGAAATCACCCTCGCTGAGATGAATGGAAGGGCGCGTAAGTCATCTGCAAGTCAGGATGCTAATTTTGCAATGGTTGGCGAAATTAGTGCAATTAACTTTTCCTCAAGGGACATAACCCCCACAAATACCGACCAAAGCTTGGTTAGCGTGCTAAAAAAGGAAGCTCCAATTTATCAATACACTGCTGGAGTTGTTGCAAGTGCAAAAATTTACTCAATGCCCGACATGAGCGTTATTGAAACCCTGCAATTCGAAGGTGAGGCAAAATCTACCGAGAAGGCGAAAATGAAAAGTGATGGGTTAATGTCTCGCCAGTTTGAAACCGCAAAGGAATTTGACTCAAACCTCGTGCAACGCGCTGCCGAAGCTGCCGTTAAAAATAGCGAAGTTGCTCTTAAAAATGTTTTTGCAAAAACTGGCTACATCTCCGAAATTCGCGAAATGAAGGGCAAGTTTATTGCAAAAATTAACTTAGGCTCTGCCGATGGAATTGCACATGGCGACAAAATTAACCTCATACAAAAACGCACAATTGATGACTCTCTCAGCGGCGAGGAGCAAATTGACTCAGTAACTTTGGGCTTGGCAATTGTTTCAAACCAAATTACTGCAAATTCTAGCTGGGTTGTAATAAAAGACCCAAAATCTGCCACTGAGCTAAAAATTGGTGATACCGCAAAAGTTTTTTACAAAAAATCTCTAATGGACGCCGTGAGGTAGTTTACTGGAGTTGCTAATAATATTATAATTAGCAACTCCCATAACCCACTTTTTACTGCATCTTTTTATAAAAATCGTTCTTCGCCTTGTTAGTTTTGCTAAAATAAAGTCGCTTCGGCTCATGCAAAATAGGTTTTGGGTGCTGATGCAAAAAAAGTATAAGTTGGTATAAAAAATCTACCCAAAACTTTTAACAAGCACGAGGCATATATCGCCCTCGTGGGAAAGTTTTGTGATTGAAAAGTTGGCTTCGCTTTGCTTAGGGAGATTATTTTGCGCCCCCCCAATCCAGTTGCCAATCCAACTGCCGCCGAAATTTTTACCGCTCTGCTGGCTTGTTTGGTTGGGGTTTTTAAGTAAAATTGTGAAAACATCGAGCGGAATTTCATCCCCAAAGGCGTAGGTTTCAATATTTGGGGCGGTGAGGGGAAATTTTCGCACTTGCCCCCTGTGTTTTGTGCGGGCCATAAGCTCCTGCCCGGGGTAGCAACCTTTTGTGAAGGATATCGCATTTAGGCTATCGAGGGCATATTCCAAAATTATTGCCTTTTGCGAAATCATATCGCTACCGCCCTCGCAAATTGTGTTTGCAATGCGATGATAATTGTAACTAGCAAGACTATGCTGAAGACTTTGCTGAACGAGGTTAGAGTTTTCAATGGCCCAATATCCACAACTTGTCTTGCGGGGATCGGCCAAATAGCCCTGTTGAGGCTGGGTGCAAAAAACCGGAACTTTATTTTGTTTTACAAAGGCAAAATTGCCCTCTATATCGTATAGCTCAGTAATTTGCAAAAAACTTGCCTCAAAAATTTGCTTAATAATAACAAAAACCTGTATGGAGCTATCAACAAAAATAAAAAAATCCATCAAAAACCTTCCTTGCGGATTTAAAATGCAGGTGTAAAATATTTTTCTGGTTTCTCCTTCGTCTAGCTTAATTTCGTTTGTGGTTATTGAGTGAAAAAACGAGAGGATATCCTTGCAAGATTTGCCTTGAGCCAACAAAATTGTTCTATCGCCTAAGAGCCACATATTTGCAAAAAAAGCTGTTCTAAACTTTCCACGCCAAGATCTTGCTGTTTTTGTAAAATTTGATTTTTTGTGCCAAAAAATGCAAAATTGCCATTATTGAAAATGCCAAAATGGGTGCAGGTTTGCTCCAAATCGCTAAAAATGTGAGAGCTTAAAAACACTGAGCCACCAAGCGAGTGAAAATGCAAGATGGTATTTTTTAGGCTATGACGAGCTTTTACATCTAGCCCTGTGGATGGCTCATCCAATATTAAAAGCTCGGCTGGGCTTAAAAATGCAAGTAGTAGCCCAATTTTTTGAATTGTGCCCTTAGAACACTGCAAAATTTTGTATGATAGATAAATCTCGTTTAAGTCGAGCATTTTGCAATATTGCAAAGTTTTTTGCTGATTGAATGGGGTTTTTAAAATTTTTAAATAAAAATGTAGAAATTCGTATCCGCTCAAATTTTTTGGCGGGCAAAAGCTTTCCGGCAAGTAAAAAACTTTTTGGCGAGAGGCGTTGTTTTGGCATTTTGCCCCGTTAATTTCAATGCTGCCCGATGTTAAATTTACAAGATTTAAAATGTTTTTAATTATGGTGGTTTTTCCAACCCCATTTGCCCCTATAAGCCCAAAGATAGAATTTTGTGGTATTGAAAAACTTAAGTTATTTAATATTACAGCCTCGCCGTAGGTTTTTACAACCTCATTAAAATTAATAATTGACATAAAAACACTTTATTAAATTTCGGGGCAAACTTTTTTAATTGCCTCATCGGTTGTAATTTCGGCGTTGCTTTCGTCCATAATATAATAAGGCAATATCATAAGAGCAATGTTTTTTGCACCAAACAAAATTGCAAGACCAATCCCAAATGTAACAATTTGAGGCCATGTAATTTTGCCCAAAAAAAACATAATACCCATTGAAAATAACATACCAAGAGCAATTGCTCGTCCGGTTCGGCCTTGCATAAATATAATAACTTGGCAGAGGGTGTCGATTAGTGGGTTGTAGTCCTCGAGGGCAACGGAGGTGTCCTCCTTAAAGTCGGCAATTTGGTTGTTTTTACGAATTTCCTCGGCATTTTTAATAATTGGCTTATTGCCATTAACCGCAAGGGCTGCAAAAGCGGGGGCAATGTTTGACAAAAGACAGCTGCAAATTACAAAATATTGCAAATATTTGCTAATTTTTTTCATTTTTTTTTTCATTTTTTTTTACAATAAAGCAACAATAAAACAAACACATTAATAAAAGTTTATTTTATTAATTTTTTAATATCAAGTTTTATTTGATTTTTTAAATCTTGCAGTGAGGCAAATTTTTGCTCCTTGCGGATAAAATTTAGTAACATTACCTTAATTTTTTTGCCGTAAATGTTTTCGTTAAAATTAAAAATATGCGGCTCAATATAAACTTTGCCATCGCTGGCAATGGTGGGCTTTGTGCCAATGTTGCATATTGCTTTGTGCAAAAAATTGCTGCCTTCAATTTTTACAAGGCATTTATAAACGCCAAACAGGGGGGGGGTGAGGCCTTTTTTTAGCAAAATATTTGCAGTTTTGTAGCCCAAAACCTGCCCCGCCAACTTTTGCCCTTGCAAAACCAAACCTTCGTACAAAATAGGATTATAACACATTTTATTTGCAAGTTTAACATTGCCTTGTTGCAAATGTTGCTTTACAAAAGTGGATGAAATTTTGCAGCATCTAACTTTAACAACTTCAATTTTGGCTTTTTTAATGTTTTCAATGCCTCCTGCGGCCTGCTTGCCAAAGGCAAAATTGCTTCCGCTAACAAAATATTTTACGCCCAGCTTTTGTTTGAGGTAGTTTTCAATAAAATTTTCCACGGAAACAGAAGCAAATTGTGTATTAAATTTTTGCACCAAAACTTGCGGAACAATTTTGTGCTGGCCTTCGTTTGAAAAATCATCAAAAATTTGCTCTATAATTTTTTTGCGATTTGCAAGCCCATAAACCTTGCCTTCCGTACTTTTGCCAAAAAATACGGCAGGATTTGGATGTAAAATAACAATTTTCGCCGCAATATTGTGCTGCTTTGCAATATTATAAACCTGCCGCAAAATATTTACATGCCCCCTGTGCAAAACATCAAACTTGCCAATTGTTGCAACACACAAATTGTGCGTAGTGTTTGTTTCTTTCACACTATCCATCCAAACCTTCGTCAAAAGTTGTGGTTGAGGGGGTTAGCTCGGTTGAGGGGGTTTCGCCTTCGGGCTCGTCCTCGCCTACTACGCGGGCAACGGAGATAATTTTTTCGGATCCTTCGGTGAACATCAAGCGAACACCCTTGGAAACACGCCCCACAATACGAATTTTGTTTGAGGCACAGCGAATAATTTTGCCGGCGGTTGAGGCAATAATAACATCGTCCTCGTCGTTAAGAACAAAACTTGCAATAACTCCGCCGTTTCGTTCTCCTGTGTCAATGTTTTTAACACCCTTGCCACCTCGGCTTGTAACTCGGTATTCGTAAGCGGAGCTTTTTTTACCATAGCCCGATTCAGTAACCGAAAATATAAACTGCTCGTTTGAGGCGAGTTTTTCAATAACATCTTTTGAAAGAGTAATTGCTTTTTCGGTAATTTCTTTTTCAAGTTGCTCGTAGGTGCGTTCAATAAATATTTTGTATTGGTCTTCGGGTTTTAACACGCATTTTGCAATATCCTTGCGAAGAGTTGTTGAAATTTTTAAAAATTCATCACGAATTTCAATAGGCTCACGAACTCCGTAGATAATATCAAGCGAAATGGCACTATCGTTTTCGTTAAGTGTAATACCTTTTACACCAAACGCACCGCGACCTTTGATTGTACGAAGGGAGTCCACCTCGAAGCGCACACTTTGCCCTCCACTGGAAGATATTAAAATATGTTGCTCCTCCTGAGCTAGTTTTACGGCAATTAGCTCGTCGTTTTCATCAAGCCCGATGGCAATTTTACCATTTGCATTTATTGAGGCAAAATCATCGGCAGATGATTTTTTTATAAGCCCGTTTTTTGTTGCAAAAACAAAAAATGCCTTTCCTTCAAGCTCTCGCTCATTTTCTGGCAAGGCAAGAAAGCTTTTTACTTCCTCCCCTTCCTGCAATGATAACAAATTAATAATTGCACGGCCTTTGCTTTGTGCATTGCCCTCGGGGATTCTGTAACCTTTTAAATCGTAGACCCTACCTTTGTTTGTAAAAAACAAAATACGGCTATGGGTTGTGGTTGTAAAAATATCAGAAATTATTTCGCCATCTCCTGTTTTCATTCCGCTTTTGCCCTTGCCCCCTCGTTTTTGAGTGTTGTAGGCTGAAAGTAGGTCTCGCTTTATGTAGCCATTTGTGGTGTAGGAAATAACAATATCCTCTTTTTGAATCAATGCCTCAATGTCAATTTCGTTTTCGTCAAAAACAATTTCGGTTCTCCGTGGCACGGCAAATTTTAGTTTTGCAGCTTCCATTTCGCTAATCATTAAATTAATAAAAACTTCGCGGTTGGATAAAATTTCGCTATAATGATTAATATCGGCGGCTAAAACCTCAAGCTCCTTAACAAGAGTAACCCTTTCAAGCCCCACAAGGCGAGAAAGACGCATCTCCAAAATAGCCTTAACCTGTGGCTCGTTAAACTGAAAGAAACCATCAACAACTTTGTTTCTGCGATCGGCAATTAGGTCAATTAAATTTTGCACCGAGGAGGCATTCCACTTGCCATTAAGTAGGCGCTCTCTTGCTTCGTTTTGGTCTTTACTTGAACGAATTATTGCAACAACTTCATCAATAAAATCGATGGCAACGGTTAGCCCAATTAAAATTTGTGCTCTGTTTTTTACTTTATTTAGCAAAAAGTTTGTGCGTTTTAAAATTACGCCCTCACGGAAAGTAACAAAATGCCCTAGAATATCCTTCAGGCCCATTTGCTCTGGCCTGCCGTTGTTTAGTGCTAAAATGTTTGCAGAAAAGTTAATTTGCATCTGCGTAAATTTGTAAAGCTGGTTTAGCATAACTTGTGGCTGAACATCCTTACGAAGCTCAATAACAACGCGGATTCCTTCTTTATTACTTTCGTCGCGAATGTCGGTGATTCCGTCCACTCGTTTGTCCTTTACAAGGTTTGCAATTGCTTGCACCAAATCGCTTTTTACAACTTGGTAGGGAATTTCGGTGATGATAATTTTGTTTTTGCCGCGGTCCATCTCCTCAATTACGGCAACTGCACGCTGTTTTATTGAGCCACGCCCCGTTTCATACATCTTGCGAATTTCGCCATTTGCCAAAATTGTTGCTCCGGTTGGAAAGTCCGGCGCTTTAATAAATTGCATAAGCTCCTCAACGCTAATGTTTTTATTTTTTATGTAGGCAATGGTTCCTTCAATAATTTCGCCTAAGTTGTGCGGTGGAATGGATGTTGCCATACCAACGGCAATTCCCTCCGCTCCGTTGACTAACAAATTAGGAAAAGCCGCTGGCAAAACAACAGGCTCGCTTTCGCTGCCATCGTAATTTGGGCGAAATAAAACAGTTTCCTTATCCAAATCATCGGTCATTGTATGTGCAACTTTTGCAAGGCGGGCCTCGGTATAACGCATGGCAGCTGCCTCGTCGCGGTCAATTGAGCCAAAGTTACCTTGCCCGTCAATAAGTTTTATTGACATTGAAAATTCCTGACCCATACGCACCAGCGAGTCGTAAATTGCCTGATCGCCATGTGGGTGATATTTACCCATTACATCCCCCACGGTTCTTGCCGATTTACGATATGCCTTATCGCTATGGCAGCCGGTTTCATACATTGAATATATAATACGGCGATGCACCGGCTTTAGCCCATCGCGAACATCTGGCAAGGCACGCGAGACAATTACGCTCATTGCGTAGTCCAAGTAGCTTTTTTCCATCTCATCAACAATGGAGTGTTTTCCAACATTACTTACGCTAGGAAGCATAACATCCTCCTCGTTTTTATTTACATTATCGTTATCGTTTGACATAATATCTTTCTAATAAAATTACAATTTAATTTTGTAAAAAAACTTTAAATTTAATTTTGTAAAAGTAAAGTTTTAATTGACAATTTATTTTGACGCAGAATAAATATAAAAAAAAATTAAAAAAGCTTGCAATTTAAAAAAAAGTGAGTTAAAAATTTAGTCTGTGTAATTTGTTTTAGAAAATAGTTGTATGAAAAAGTATAAGTTAAAAAATAAATCGGCTGCTAAAAAGCGTTTTAAATTTAGTGCAAATGGAAAAGTTATTATGACGCAAGCTAACAAAAGGCACAACCTTCGTAAGCGTTCTAATCGTCAAATTCGTGAAAACCGCGGAACCACTGTTGCATGCCGAGGCGATGCGCAATTGGTTCGTAAATATTTGCACGAGGGTTTAATGTAATAAAAACAAGTAATAAAAAATTGTAATAATATATTGTTAATTTAATTTATATGGCTAGAGTAAAAAGAGGCACAATGACACGCAAGTCTCACAAAAAAATATTGGATCAAGCAAAAGGTTTTAGAGGTAGAGCAAGCACTTGCTTTCGTATTGCCGTTCGTAAAACACAAAAAGCAATGCAATACGCTTACATTGGGCGAAAAATTAAAAAGCGTGATTTTCGTGCCTTGTGGATTGTTCGTATCAACGCTGCACTTCGCGAAATGGGCTACAAATACTCAACATTTATGGGGGCTATGGCAAAATCTGGAATTGAAGTTGACCGTAAAATGTTGGCAAATCTTGCCGCTACCGACCCTAAGGCTTTTGCAAGCATTGTTGAAAATGTAATTAAAAATTCTGGTGCAAACAATATTTGCCTTGAAACCAACAAGCCTTCTGTTAATTTTGTTGCTTAATTTGTTGTTTAGTATAATATATGTCCACACAAGTTACAACGGCAATGATTTCCGAGCTTCGTGAAAAAACAGGTGCCGGCATTTTGGATTGCAAAAAAGCCCTCACAAATTCTAACGCAAATATGGAAGAGGCTATAAAATTTCTGCGTGAGAAAGGTCTTGCAAATGCAGCTAAAAAAAGTGCAAATATTGCTGCCGATGGCGTTGTTGCTATTTCAGTTTCTAGCGACTACAAATCCGCTACAATTGCCGAAATAAACTGCCAAACCGATTTTGTTGCCAAAGGCGATTCGTTTGTTGCAATTGCAAAGCAAGTTTTGAGTGTTTATGCAAATTCTAAATCCTCTGATGTTGTTTCGGCGTTAACCGAAAAAATGGCTGATGGCGAAACTTTGGAGCAATTTTTAAAATCTAGCATTGCGCAAGTTGGCGAAAACATTCAGCTTCGCAGAGGGCAAAAAGTTGTGGTATCTAACGGATTTGTTGCAAGTTATATTCACAACCAAATTAATCCTTCAATGGGTAAAATTGGTGTTGTTTTGGCAATTGAAACCTCTTCGCAAAAAAAAGATGAAATTCTTGATTTTGGTAGAAAAATTTGTATGCACATTGCTTCAATGAACCCCCTTAGTCTTGACGAAAGTGGCGTTCCGGCTTCGGCAATTGAAAACGAAAAACAAATTTTTACAACTCAAGCTCAGCAATCTGGCAAACCTGCCGAAGTTATTGCCAAAATGGTTGAGGGTCGTATTAAAAAGTTTTTGGCCGAAAGCGTGTTACTCAACCAACCATTTGTTATGGACGGCAAAACCAGCGTTGCCGAATTTACCAGCAATTTTGCAAAACAAATTGGCTCACCTCTTGAGTTAAAATCCTTTGTGGTTTTCAAACTTGGCGAAGGCATTGAAAAAAAAGACGACAACTTTGCCGATGAAGTTGCCTCAATGATGAAGGCTTAACAAATCACTAATCACAATCATTTCCAATCTATTTCACCATTTGTAAATTTGTAGACTACTATCCCATCTTACAATAGACCCGTCCTATAACCCACTT